>Ga0065711_1029632_pt1 | contig 35434 bp, 20 predicted proteins | sample Hoacrofraction12_FD_59098 | JGI IMG/M metagenome (GOLD analysis project Ga0065711, IMG submission 59098) | Hoatzin crop microbial communities from Cojedes, Venezuela - Epithelial fraction 12 v2 (version 2) | ecosystem: Host-associated > Birds > Digestive system > Esophagus > Crop | place... | reverse complement strand
GGGGAGGAGGGTGAGGGGGAGACAAGGGAGGGGCGAGATAGGAAAGAACACACCTTTCCTGGAAAAAAGAAAAGAGAGCACTAAAGCAGTAAAACTTACTTATCTCTCAGGACTACGCCTTCTATGCAGGCTCCAAATAATAATACACAACTGAAGTCTTGAGTACAGAGTGTGCTAAGGAAGCAGGATTTATTTAGACATGGCAGATGAAAACAACCATAGAAAGTACTGTGGAAGTTCAGCGTGTGCCTCTGCCCTACAGCATCTGCACTGCAGCATCTCCACAAGTACAGGGTAAAGCTGGCGAGTAAATCATTGTCTCACTGCTCATATATATCTTCTAATGTGAAAGTGACAAAGTTACTATTCTAAGTTTCAATTTTTAAAAAAGATAGTTTAAAATGTTACGATAAAGGACATAATATCAAAGGAAATAGTTATACATAAATGTCAATTTAATCTGCAAGTATAGAACAGAAACTGCTATTAAAATATCTTTCTTTTCTCTCTCTTGTGCCTGAAGATATTTTGAACATATAGCAAACCATTACCTTGCAGTTACTCATTTTGTGGTCTCTGATGACATTCACATCACTAATAAGTGTTTGAATATTGGGTTTGTAATTAAACTGTACTACTACTGCACTGGAGAGTGCAAAATACTTCAGGTTTTTTAGATCTGTCATTGCAGTAAAGTTTTTGATCTTGTGATTTAAGTTCACAGGAATGGTTAAATCCTAAACCCGACTCTCTACACCTGAAATGCAAAGAGTAACAGAAGAGGGAAACACTGATCCCTCCTGAAAGTTACAGTGTCAGCCTTCCACGGGGTGGCGTATGAATATCGAGGTACGTCGCTAACCACCACCCAACAAGATTTGAACTGCAAATGTTTTAACGCGCCAGCTGGGGGTTACGTCTGTGACCTGTTTTGATATTTATCACGGTCACAAGAACTGCAGACTTCTTGGTACAGGGTCAGGGCCCAGAGTAACATCTGGAAAAGGCTGTGCTCCTAAGAATCTGGGACAAGCAAGCTAGGATCCCAATTTACAGCTAGGCAAGGCTTTGCTAAAAGCAGGTTTAAAACGGCAGAATTTCCAGGAGAGTCACCATCTCAGCCAGGCGCCCGTTTGGTGGGATTTATTCAGAAAGTTCTTGCAAAGAAGTTTTGAAGTCTTTGCTCATATTAATTGCCTTTGGGGTTTTTTTGTTTGTATTTTTTTTTAAATCTCCTATGTTGATAAATTGTAGATTAGGACACCAACAACTAGCTGAAGCTTTAAGACCTTGACTTCTCTTCTCTAGCAGGAGAGAAGAGATTAAGACAGTCTTTCCTAAGCAAAGCTCCTGTGGTCCTACGCCCTGAAGAGTTTAACCACATACAAAACCCGGCAGCTTTAGCTGGGACAAAGGCTGTTCCTCTGAACACATACTTGGCACCTAGAAATGTGGGATGAGGAACATCCTCACGTTCTGCAGATTAAGTGCTCCAGTCTCAGTGGAAACAGGCGGGAAACAACGAGTCATTCACAGCTACACAGAGCTCACTACTGAACATAGCGTTTGTAACACTTCCACGAACACCAGCTGGGGATGTGTCTCAGAATCATGGAATAGCATTAAATCAGATTACCATCTTAAAAATCAAGGGGGAGCGGGGGAGAATACAGTCTGTAAACTGGTGTAAGATGATCTTGTTTCACTGACTTCAAAATAAATACATAGATTCCTGGGTAGCAGTGCACAGCTAACTCTACACGTGAACCTTCAGCCCCCTCCCCCCAAAAACACCTGGGAAACACCTAGTCTAATTTCTAACTCTAGTTTATCTTGCCCTAAAATGTTCAAGCAAGCACACACTCCTTAATGCCACTCAAACTAAAAGGTTTTGTTTTGGGCTTTTTAAGGAACTGAAATTTATCATCTCTCCCATGTAAAGCCTTCCCTCACCTTAACAGTCCACTGCATCCTAAAAAATATCTGTGTTTCACCAGCCTGAAAAGCTCTAGACAACTGCACAGCAAAGCAGAGGCAACAGAAATGCAAAAGAACAAAACAAAAAACCCAACACAAAAGGGGGGATGGAAGACAACAGGATAATAATTCTTTCAGCTCAAGGACTGTTTGGGTTTTTTTTTTCCATTGACCAATCATACTCTACACTGAGCACACTGATAATTTCGTCACCCAAAAGCACTTCCACAAATCAGATACAGTAATTCAGCTGAGTCACTTACAACGTGCCAGGACTCGACTAATTTTAAAAGGATACAGACTAGCGATGTGGTGACAATAGCAAGAATTGTTCCAACGGGAATGGATTTCTGTGCATCTTTGAGGTCCCCTGATCTGTTTGAACCAGCCATGATACCTGAAAATACATTTTGGATGTAAGATCAAGGGAGAGAAGAAAGCTCAGAGACCCAAGACGCCCGCTTGTCCCAGCATTCTCACCGGTCACTGAAGGGAAGAAGATGCCCACCAGCACCATGAATGAAGTAGCTATATCTGAAAGCACATATAGGTGAAGGTTGTTCTTATGGCCTGCTACATCAACAGAGGGGTGATGGGCTTTCTCCAGTATCTCCCCTTTCTCCAAATAATTGCTCCATAAGTTGTCTTCAGTGTTAGTATCACCCCACAGAAAGAAAAAGCATGTTTCAGTTCACGCCTGTTCTCACTATAATGCATCTACAGCTGATGATTACAAACTCAATTCACGCAATTCAGTGATCAACACAAATTAAGACATACACAAGTTACATGAAAAAAAAATTTATATTGCATGCTGTCAGGGGAATCTGTAACAAAAACAATAAATAAGTATGAAAAGCCTACAGAAGTCTAAGCACTTTTTATCCTTTAATGTTACCATATATAACATTCTTTTAAATTCATACCTATTTTAACCTCAGTAAACACACTGAATATTTTTAATGAACCACCATATCCACACAAAGCCGCAATACTGACCAGCTTTCTATATATAAATGGATTGTTCTTTAGACAGTGGAAGAATTACAGAATTATTTAGCATCTGAAATTTCACTGATAAATGCTGAGTCCATTTTAGAAACCAGACTATTGGTTCCTGTGCAAATGGGAACCTTGGGTGCTCAGCACCCGCACAAAGCAACTGTTCTCCGGAGTTCATTTCAATAATGAACACTTTTCAATGGTATGATATTCAGGAGCAGACAAAGAAGGAGGTACATTTTTTTCATAAAGTACTTTTATCTTTCAGGACAGAATCTTAACCTGTCTAAAATGGACAGTCATAGCTACACAGAATTAAGAAAAATTTTAACAACTTACTCATGTTAGTATGGTTCAAAATTACAGCTGACTTTCTGCTGAAATGATGAGACATACAAGGCAAATTTGATCAGTTTTACAGCAGACAAGTACCGTATCAAGACAAAAGTGCCATCTACTTTTTTATTATAAGTCTTTGCTTTCTTTATTGAAAATAATTTTCTTCACTGTAATTACATTTCTTTAGTCCCTCTTTCTTAACCAGCAGGGAACAGTTCAACCCATTTCAACTGCTCAGCATGTCTCCTCTTTAACGGATAGCAATATTTTACTATACCTTTTAAAATGCCACTAGCAGCTCCTGGAATTCCTGCTATCTCAGAGACATTGTTCATTAGGAAATACTCATCACAGTTCTCGGTGGTTAAGTTCGTACTGTGGCAGAAGAGCTCCCAAAGCTTAGAGGCCACAGTAATGTTATCCTTAACTATGGTTTTGGCACAAACATCAAATTGATCTCTTGACAAAGTCCTGTTGCCCAACATGCAAATCCTGGAAGGGAAACATGAAACCCAGTATTATCCTATGGTACCGGGAAAATGACATCTACCCTTCCCCATCATTCTTCCTTCACATCATGGAAATTTCAAGTGGCTCTAATCTGCTACATCATTTCTCTGCTTCAAAAAGACAGTGGCAGCCGGATGAAGACTGTGTATCTGTTTCCTTTAAGGGTCAGAAGTACATACCTACTTTTCCAAAAATTTTGGTAGAGGTATAAAAAGCTACATCAGTGTGATTTATTGAATTTGGTAAGTTTACCTTTAACAATGAAAGGGAAAGATTAGGCAACATTTTTGTTTTCAGTTAAACCAAACTACTGGAATGGAAGAGATCTGAAGAATACCAGCATTCAAATTACTATATATGTAGAGTATCTGAAGATATTTGGAATTGCATTATCCCAGATTATGTATAGTAGCACTCAAATGACTCCTGACATTGTAGCTTCAGAATTAGGAACATACATTTCAACCACAATAAGCAAAGGTTCTGCTTGTCAGAGGATACCATGCATAACTGCTAAAATCCTCTGGTGCCTGTTGTGTTTCACCTAACTACAAATACAATTTATTCCAGCACTGACAATTTTTAACCCACTTCTCCAAAGACAGTTCCATAAGACATGGTGATACAGCATAGCAGCTCGCTGCCACTAGAAGTTCATTCAGCTTCTCTGCCCAGTGCCAGAAAACATCCACAGAAAAAAACACATTAAATTTATTGCTACTTGAATTTTAATAAGTTTAATTGTTTCAAAGCTTTCATCAAGCACTAAAGCCAGGAAAATGGAAGAGACAGGGCCATTTTTGCAGGGTTTTTAGGCCTGTGAACCGTAACTTCAGAAAAGCTTTCCCCTCCAGAATTTAAAATAAATACTTCTGGTTACTTCAGCAAAACAAAAAGGAATACAGCCCAAGGAAGAAAGACAGGGAGAACATTCAAGAACAATCCAAGAGATAATGAGGGGGAGGTAAAGACACTGTTTTATTTTTACTGCTGTAAACCTGCCACTGTTGTAAAACATTATAATCATTGGGCCCTAAATATCTAAAGGGAGCACTTGAGGGTTGCTAGTACTTAGTTGTGGTCACAACATTTTAAGATGTGAATAATTATGCAGACTCAACTCCTCTATTTCCAGCTCATCCATCTCTTGTCAGCAGTATCAGGAAACACTGTGTGCATTTCTGGTAAAACATCTGCATTCACATTATTGCTGCTCCAGCTCTGAGTTTAAGAAACTGTATTATGTTTAACTGCTAAAGTGCCAAGGAGCACACGCTGTGCTCAGAGCAGGGCTGCTCCTATGGTGGACTCATCTGCTTACAGACTGAGGGGAAGTTTCTCTGGAGCCTCATCATGGCCCCCCCCCCCACCTCCCACATTCCGAAGAGATGCCCAATTTCTCAGCAAGCAGCTGCATCACATCACCACAGTTTCCAGCCACACAGGCAGCCCATCATGTCTGACCGGCCTGAGGAAAATGGACCTGCCAACCTGCTTGCTACTGGGAAGGGCTGCCATAAATAACCCAGCCAAATTCTTGCTAAAATTTAACAGCCATAGGCTAAGATACTGGATTGTCTTTGCAGAAAGCAGAGAAATGTCAGCCTCCGTCGGTCTGTATACTCACCACAAGACTTCATTCTACCGAGACAGTTAAAGAATGTAATAATGCATTCCTTTTACCCTAAGAAACTTCTATTCCACAAGCTCTGCATGCGGAAGACTCTCACTGTCACTATATACAGCTAAAAATATCTGAAGTAATTAAAAAAAAGAAATCTTTGACAACGTATTAGGCACAAGTTTTAAGTAAATTCCATTGAACCCCGCCTTCCAGACCTGTAGGCAAAGCTATAACCCCATCAAGAAGTATTACTCACGGAAATTCAGGTGGATCAAAGATGGACTTGATAGCTCCAGCATAAATGGACAGTATGGATATTACTACGCAGGCCAAGAAGAGGGAAGCAAATTTGTTAACATATTTCACGCCTACAAAGACCACCACTGCCATCAGGATGAGGAATACGGTTCCATACACCCTCATGTTGTTTAGCATAGCACTGGATGCATCATGGGCACCAGACGCATGAAAAATTGCTGCTTGTGGCACAATATACGTCTGAAACAAGAAGAAAGCAACCTGAAGGAATGCAGGAACAGAGCTCTTGTCTATATTACTGTAGTGATCTTGTACCTATACTAGAATGTACATCACTTTCCAATTTGCAATGTGCTCTTCAGCAGGAATTGTCAGTTTACAGGAAAATTCATGGGATAATGACCCGTCCTATTTCAGCAGTACAAATAAGCCACCTTTATCCATGATCAGCATGTGTCTGTGATTACGTCATACTTCCATCTACGTGTTCAGGAGAGCTGCCATTCTGGATACCCATAAAGTGTGCAGCTTCCAATGGGAAGCAATAAGAGGTACAGAACTGGACACCAAGAAACTGGAGATGCTACCTGTGAATGTGTATACGAACACAGGACAAGAATACTGCTGTATTTTCTATATGTTATTTGTCTTCAAAGCAGGACTACTCTGGTACTACTCACCAATAAAATCTCAATGGCACCAAGGATATACATTGCTCCTGCAAATGTTGTTCCCAAATAGAAGCACAGCCCTACAGCTCCACCAAACTCTGGGCCTAACGACCTGGATATCATGAAATAGGAGCCACCAGCTGTGAAACAAGAAAATGAGAGTAAAATCATTATTTATTCATTGTTCTAAATTGTAAAATATTCACAACAAGAATACAACAAAATTACACACTGTGCATCTGCTTTTTGGGGGTTCAATTGAAGTATCTTTTTGTTAGCACAGGGGTAACTAAAAACCAAACAAATCATAATTGATACTAAGAAGAAATACTAGATATGAATTCAGGCATTGTATCCTGGCTTAAGCAAATTTCTCTAGACTAAAGCCACATTAACAGCTTATAGCAATTTGTCTGGGTTTGTTCTTGTTTGTTTTTTGTTTTTTTTTAATACAGATGAGACATTTGCTAACTACACTCACCTGGAACAACACCATTTGTGGCAATAGCACTCATTGATATGGTGGTCAGCATAGTCTGGGGAAAACAAGCAAAAGGAAGCAATTGTGTCAACAACATTTCTTAAAACATAACTTGTTTCTTGATAGAGCAAAGCTGCCACTGCATATAGGTTACAATATTTCTATTTATTCTGCTTCTACAGGTCATTATCTGAAAGAAAACACGGCTAGCAGGAATTTAATCATCAGGCTGTTGAGGCTTTTGCTTGAGAGATGAACACTGCTTTATCGGGTCAAATAATGGGTGTCTGCAGACAAAGCAAGATAAAAGAAGGCAGATGTCCCTCCATCTGCAGGGCTGAAATTCCAACGAAGGCTAGTGCAGCAAAGCAGGCAGCCATGACCTGGGACAGGCACAGAAAACAGCTGCTTGCTGAACAAACACCATTTTTAAGAGTAAATATTACACTAAATACAGTTTGCCAGTTTAGAAGTACTAGTGGGAAGGGGAAAAAAAGGGAAAAAAAGAAATCACATGGCTACAAACATAGCGGAAGTGTCTAGCATAAATCTGGCTTTTCTTTACGCATGCATCTACAATGCTGACTCTCCAAGTTTCTGAAAAGTTTCACAGAGGTTACGCCACATGCATTATTTTACCTATATACTTACACAGCAGCAGCAAAGCAATACAATCAGGAAGGACTGAAGAACTCCAGCCATTCCCACCATCCAAGTCAGCCGCAGGAAAAGAATAACCCCGAAGATATTCTGCATGCATGGTAAATACACCCCCATCAGGGTGCCCATGCTGGGTGACTGAAAAAAAAATCATTGACATTCATTAACTGGAATTATTCAAAGCACAGATAACCAGAAACCCCTACAACTTCAGTTTTTCAAACGGTAGAAATCTGGGAAACATCAGGTAAACACAGAAATACTATTGCACTGGACTTCCACAAAACACAAAGCAAACTCCTAACACCAAACCCACGGATTTCTGAACAAAATGCTGACTCTACCACATCTTCACATTTCAATTAATTATACTCTGCATTTAACACCAATTACTAACAACAGAGCATACATGCGTTTGTTTTATTGCAGAACCACAGAGTTTCTAGGATGAAACCTGTTGAGTGCTGCAGACCCCGAGTAATATAGATCCTACCCTACTCCCCAAAGTAGTTTTAATGGAATTAAAACTTAATGGAATTAAGTAGTTTTAATGGAATTAAAACTAATTAGTTTCATGGAAATCATACTTCTGTGACATTAGAACCAGAAAAAAATTGGAAGCAATCTGGAGACATGCATAATGTATTTTCTTCCAGTTTGTATATTCCATGTAAAACTAGTGATTCTAACTTCCTTATGTTTAATGTTAGCATCAGACTCTGAATTACTTTTTGACGGTGACTGAGAAAATACAAGTTAGTTACGTGACTTCACAGGAACTGCACATGACTTGCATTCAACACAGTATCCTGTAGAATTCTCCTTTGCCCAAATAGTTACTGTCAGAGGACAGTCAGATCCAAAACAATGATATCAAACTGCCACTGATAAGGTTTTATTTCAAGGAATACAAAAGAGTTCCCTGCATTGGCACACGTGGCACAGGCAGCAATTCGGAACCCCAAATCTCCGTGGTTTCCTGCCAAGAAAGGTAACATGCACCCTTATAGACAAACTAGTCAAGAATCAAAGGCAATGGTACTCAAGGCAAGCATATTATTCTCAAAGCAATAAGATGGCTGTCAAAAACTTTGTTCTTGCCTCGTCTTCACTATGGAAAAATTTAGTTACCTAAGGCAAGTGAAGAGTATATGTTATTATACAAAGCAAAATCCTAGAAAAATCAAATGGTTATAACATAACCAGGTCAAACTAAGCAACTTCAGAATTTATCGCTTCAACTTGCAATTACATGTTACAATTCAAAATTTCCTCACCTGCATTAGGCATGTGCCCTGCCGGAGATGAAAAACCCATGCCTGAGAACACGAGCTGAACAGTTCTTTGTTAGAAATGCCAGGAATTGCTGACTGAATATTTTGAAGTCAGCTCTGAATTCTTCATGTGACTAAAGCTAGATCAGATCAACCAGACTTTCCCCATACACACTTCAACTCAAGGGAACCTCCTGAAGTAAAGTGGGCAACAGAACCATGTGCTGACAGTTTGCAACAGACATACCCTGTGAGGCCTACCAGCCTGGGGTCAGAGCGCTGTTACTCAGCTGTTCCAATGTCACAGGACAAAAAAAGCCCTAAAGCATCGCCTTCCATTTGTACAAAAATTACCATCCTGTAGAACTAACCTGATCAGTTTGGTCATGATTGGGTATAAGGACAAAAGGAACTGTTGTCTTCTGATACTAACAGAAATGACACTTGTACATAAGCATCCTGACCAGAGCGAGGTGAGGATTTCCAATGAGCTGTTTCAACGCTACAGTGGAGGAGGATCTTCTCATGGTATTCTTTCTAGCGTACCTGTTTCCTCAAGAAGGGAAGGCTTAGATACTTTTGATTCAAACACCTTCATCTGATACACATTGTGTCTTCAACTGCATAAACTTAACCGAGAAAGGACTAAATAATGTTGTCAGACACTGGGCAGACCGTGCCCTGCATAATGGCTTCCTATTGTCACAACAACGTACTCCATGCTTCTCTGAAAGACACATTCCACATAATTTTGTCATCTCTCTGACCATTCATCCATCAGTCGCCCCCTCACAACATCTCTGAACCCAACAGCCAGCATCAAGTGAATTTATCAGATGTGTGGGTATCTCAGAGGTAAAGCAGTTTCTACGAGTTTGGCAAAACTGGCATCTGGGAATAGGAAATCAGCCCAACCTACAGCTCCTACAAGGCAGAAGCACAGTTGTTCCACATTGTATGTGCCAGTTTCCCAAGCACTGTCAAAGCAGGTTTGTTTTCAGCCTGCCCTTTGCATATCTCCCAACACACACTTCCTTTGCATAAGAATTCACTTCAGCTCAGCTTTCCTATCTTCTGCCCTGCACGGCTCCTGCAGCTTTGGTCTGCTGTTCATCACCTTCTCCACCTCCCACTCAAGTGGCCTCTTATGCATATCAAGTGACACGCCAACTTCAGCCCCAGAGGAAGGGAAATTATGCATTAGTTGTGTAGTTATGGGACTACTGCAGAGCAGCCCAGGAAATGCGTGTGTGCCTGTCCACCAACAAAACCTCAGCCACAGTATTATTACGTGTATCTCCAGCATAAGAGTTTACTCTGGATTTTCTGACCCTGTGGAATAAAAAATACTGGTATGAAAGAACAATCCACACATACTACTTGAATCAGCTTGTCCACAGAAATATTTAATGCCAGTAATCTGCAGTGACTTGACCCTTTTTTATAGCATCTTATGATCAGTAAGGGATACTAAACCAGTGCTGAGGTCTCAACAGAACACAGTCAGAAATAAGAAGGGTATTACGTTCAGACTCCACTGCTACCAAATGAAAAAAATTAAACATCCTGTGCTGCATCAAGGAAATGAAACACAAAGACATTTTGAAGAACGCTGTTTTAGACCACCCAAGCAGGCACAGAAAAATCTCGAAAACAGTCTCAATTTCAGCGGTGCAGATCGTGTTTCTGTTCACCCTAACCAGCTGCAGACACGTAATTGATAAAAATATTGATCTGGGTCTGAAGGACACTATTTCCATTGTGCCGGCGCGATGGGTTGTCACAGCACTTGGCCGTAGGGCTCTGGGACACTGGTCGGTAATGACAGCTCTTGCGGTTGCTCTGTGGCATGAGGACAGACAGCAGCACACAAACGAACTGCCTTATTACAGATACACGAACTAAAATAGTTAATCTATTTTTTTCATCATAAGAAGGGGGTATTTTTATAGCACTGCATCTATTAAGTGCTTTAATACAAGACTGTATTTAGAAAAAATGCAAAGCATCTCAATTTCTACCCTATTACATGGAGTAGCGTCAATTTTATCTGATGTGTATCTAACACAGAATGCCACTATCAAAAATATTTAATGGGAATGCTGAAACAGGGCAATATGCTTATAGTAAGATGTTTTGCACTGAAATTGTCCTGATCTTCATTTGCCACAAACTTTGCAGCCATTATTCCAAGAGATGAGAAGGGGGATAGTCACATTATGTATTTTCCAGAGCTTGTGGAAATGTTCCGCTGTCTTTTGGTGGGTTTTTTTCATTTTAATGGAAACGATTTGGCAGGCAGGGGTGTGTTAGATCACAAAAAGTTATTCACTGAGAGACCTGTCCTATCTGCTCAGATAGACAATTATGTATTCCCTTACTGCAAAGACTGAATACCAGATCTAGAGTCTGCTCACCCTCCATGCTCCAGTTCTTGCCTAGGAGATGTCAGTTCCAGCAAGTGACACATCAGGACAGGCAGCTTACCACATTGGCTCGGTACGGATTCACTGAGCACACACAGTAGAGCATTCAGCAACGAGTTAGTTAATAACGCTGGCACTTAAAACCAGAACCTGCTATCATGCTGTGGTGGATATTCCTGCGTCTGTACTAATACTCAAATGGGAAGGATGAGGCAACAGCAGTGTATTGATTTATACTTCAAAGATGATTAAAAACAAATGTATAGAAGAAGGCTATTTGCACTGTTTCTGGATATCTTCAATCCACAGCATTGTACAGTTACTGCTTTTTAATTTCCTTGTTTTAATGGTTATTATTATTATTGGACGAGTTAATAATCAACCTTCTTATATTCTACAAGGTGTTAAAAATTTCATATTGCTTATAGCAAGAGAGGCAGAAGAAATTCATACTACAGTTATGATATTGCAGCTGATGTAATTTATCCCACTTGCTAGGCAAAGATTCACCTAAGGAAACTGCAGTGTTTACACAGAAAATACTAAGATATTAACTCAGGATGATATTGTCACTTTTGGAATGGTTACCCAACCCATTCTACAAAAAAACATCTGAGAAGTCTGCAAATGCACATATTGGAGACACAGGACAACCCAGGTATCAATCCCAAATGCTATTTTACCATAGAAGCATAGCTTTAACAAGAGCAACAGTCCTTTTTTATGGCAGTCAAGTTTGAAAACACGCGTTTACATAAATCGTACCTAGATGTAGAAATATTAACACCAATCCTTACATGTTACTCTACCAGGGATTTAAAAAAACTTCTCAGTTTCCTGTTATTTGCCTCATTTTTACCTTATGAAGCTATACTGTATTTGCTTTAATCAACCTTACAGCACAGACCCGTCAGCAAATTCTCCCAATTCTGTTTCCAACAGAGCAGTAAACGACTAGCTTTGAGATTAGACTGCATCTTGCCCTGGTATTCTGGTCAGGCAATTAATAAGGAAATAAACAGCAAAAGTGATCAGAACTTTCTCAAAATAGTAAAGACTGAACCTATTGTATCCCCCTCCACTCTACCTTTGTTGGGGTAATGATCAATCTGCTTTTGATAGCAAGAGGCTGAAAACTGTTTTAGATTATGCAGTAACATCATATTAACAGCTGCCGCCTGACACTATTCCCACCAACAGCATGCTAAAACAGAGGTGCAGCTGACACCTCATATTAGTAATGCGAAGGTAAATACTTTGGACAGACTCAGCAATTAATACAACACCAAGCACTACACAAAAGAAATTAACAGTTAAAATGTTTAAATTACTTTTTAAATCTAAGCTTATAGTACCAGAATGCAGTTACTGCACCCAGACGACCTTCACTCAGTCTTGTAATGATGTCATATTAACCACAATACTACAGCACTTCAGCAGTGCATGTGGCCCGAGATAAAATTGAATTTTAAGTCTCATGTTGACTAAATAACTTCATTAAGGCCAGTGTAAAACCATGCAGAATAAGGAACTGGAGTGCGAGTAAGGGAGCTGGAATCCGGCATTCAGTGTGGGGTAACACGCAAGCTCTTTGCGAAAAATGTGCTGGTTTTCAACATTATCACTGTCATCTCTTTCTGAAATGGACGGCTCAAACTTCGACAGGGCACTACTATAAAATCTGTAGAATTCAAGTGTTATCTTAGCTTTTGGGAAAGCTTTCTTCTGACAAAATTTGCAAGCAAACTGACAGGTCTGGAAGTGCCATAAAATGCAACCATACCACTTGAGGGTTTACCACTAAGTGAAACACCTGTCAGAATGCCAGAGCATGAAGAGGAGCAGTGATAGACACAGCCTTCCTGAGAGAAATCTGACTCCCAACAATCAAACCCCACCTTCTACCTAGTCATTACAAGGCCAGCCCAAAAGGGCTAATCATCTAAAGGCAGTTCCTTTGGGGCAGAATTCAGTTGCCCAAGTGCCTAACACCAGAACGACTCTTGAGCTGCCCCAGGGTGTCCAATCTGACCTCCACCCACCACTCGAGCAGGGCGTTGTCTCCTGCAAGTGCTGTGTCATACCTACCAGGCTTGTAGAGATGTGTCAGATGCTGCCGGGCAGCTAAAACAGCTCTAGGAAAAAAAGCTCGGGGTTTTGTTTTGTTGTTTGCTCCATTCACCACTAAAAGCCTGTCCTCCTTGTCTAAATATATACCAAAGGTATGTAACTGCACTGCAGTGCACAGTGCTTAACCACTACATCGGCCCCAGTTCTTTGGTAACATCTGGTTACCTACAGAGTTCTACATTATTTCTTTGCAACACTGTCATGGGTCCTGGCAGAGGTTAAGATTAAGCAGAAAGGAGTTCAGCTCTCCAAAAATCACAAAGGGAATCATCCTGTTCATCAGCTGGCCAGGGAGAGAATCTTTACTTACTTTTGATACTTTCTTCTTCGAGCCATCAGTGCTTTCTGCTTCTTCATGTTCCTTAACACCTTGGGTAAGATTTGTGTAGTTGACCAACTTGCCAAGCAGAGATGACACTTTTGGTCGTATATCAAGTTCCTCCTGCAGAAGAAGACAACTAGTCAACTTCAGCAATTCACAGCATTTCTGAAGAGCGGCTGGGGTCATGCCTTCCTTGGCATGCCTGAGGCTGCCAGGGAACACACCAGGAAACTCATCCAGGGAATGACAGCATATTTCCTTTTGCCTGAACCACTGATGAGAGGATTTAATTTCCTGAAAGAAGTGCAACTCCGACAGGAAAACGCTATGCCAACAGGTCTGCACTGTACACATCCTTCTCCTTAGGTGCTGCTAAGCAACAATTACAGCAATAAAGAAGTCATCTGAGCCTTGGGACTTTAAGAAAATGAACGTGTACCTTGAATGTATCTCTTAAGGTCAGCTTACATCAACAGATAAACTTTTAAAAAGGTCAAGTTGCCAAAAAAAAAAAAATCAGATTTAGTGATTAAATTCCGGTCATTGCAGGCGTGCATGTTCTCTGATAATTTTATTACATTTTTCAAACTATGTCATCTAATTCATGTGGATCTAGATAAAATCCCAAAAGCCGTATGTACAGAGGCCTCACTCCTTTACTTTCACCCCATCCAACTTCTCTTTCTGAAAGGAAGTTCAATGGGAGAAAAGAAAAAAAATTCAAAATCATTCACTTCCCCTTTCTCTTTGAAACTAAAATGTCTTACATACCTAATTGGTAAGTAATGCATAGAAAAGAGAAACAATTTTCTACAGAGGAAATAAAAAATGATTAAGAAATATTTCACTGTCTGGAGTTTTATCGTATCTTCACAACCAGTTTCCGGTAGGATCAGTAGCGTTGCGTGCTTTGTACCTGACGCAGAATCTGACCTCAAATGGCTAAATGGATGCCATGAGCCAAGCACCCCTTTTCTTACTCCTTTCTCTGACCTGATCTGCACTTCATGTCTTTAAAAACCTGATTACAATTCCTTCCAGAAAAAGTCTGAGGCAACACATGCTTGCTGTTCAGCTGAGCAGCATGGCCTTTGGGCTGCTCCTCCCTCTCTTCAGTGCCACAGAAAGAGCCTGCAGACCTGGTGTGGTACCATGTTACTGCTTATGGAAGAGCCAGGTGTGTGACTGGGAGGGGCCACGCCACAAGTGGCCAACTGTCCATGGCCTACAAGTGAGTTTAACCTGATCACAGATTTACCATGCCTCAGAGGTTAGAGACACCACAGCTAGGAGCATGCTTCAAAGTCTTTTAGCTCAAGCACCCCGCCTCCACACACAGTTGTAGCCTTTCCACGATGAGATCCTCTCTAGCAGCAGGTCAGTTCTACTTTAACAGCCTCTACGCCACGCAGCTGAACTCCACAGGCGCCAACGTGGTGGGGTGTAGAGCCAGCTCAGGCTGCCCCACACCGAGTTTCCAGAATGAGAAATGAGGGGTACATGTTGCTGGTATTGCTGTGAAGCTGTAACTCAGAAGCCCAGCTAGAAAGCAGCTGCAGAGCCATACAAAGGCTCGCTGCACCACTCCCCAGCACCTGAGCTTCTGAGAACATTTTTTATAAACTTGGGTCTTAGCAGACCATGCCAAAATTTGCAGTTAAAGCAGTGCCAGTGAGGTGAGGATGTGGAGGAGGGCTTGGCTGGACTTGGTGTGGCTCCAACAGGCCTCCTGCACGAGAGTTTGGTCCTCCTCACTTCCACACGCAAACAGTCACACCTCTGCCTCACAGTCCTGAGCGCTCATAATCTTTCTCATCACACAGGATACCTCGGCCTCCTGGTACCTCGGGCGACAGACACACTCACAAAAAAGCATGTGGGGAGGAATCGGTATTACTGATGTACTGTTGTCATACAGGATACCCAGGCTAATTTGAGTACCAGAATTTAGGCACTCTCCTACAGATTAACATGGTCCTGCTTAACACAGTACATCAGCCCATGCTCATTTTCCACACTAATTAGCCCACAGTGCCACAGCTTCACTACTTAACTTATCCAGGTCACCTCTGGTACCATTATGTTTTGCTGCTTTGCAGACATACCCTTAAACACACCAATGACTCTTAGATTTGCCATGCAGCGAGAGCTAGGTACCGACCGACTGCCTGGACCCTCACAGTGCTCTGTCTTCCACTTAAGACGATGTGCTTAATCCCTCCCATCTCAGAAAATCACAAATCACATTAGAAGTAAGAAAAACAGTTAGAAATCACCTCAAACAAGGCCAGATTTCTGTCATAGTAATCACCTCCCTTGCCAGCTTCTGAACTGTTCAGGAAAGGACTGTTTTCTTTATGGTTGCCATGACCTGCAAAGAAAAAAAAAACAAAACAGGTTTTGATAAGAACAGAAAGACAGACTTTGTGACCTTGACAAAAACCACAGGGAATGAACTTCTGCGGTGAATTGAATCTGTTTCTTTTTAGTATCTATACTTGTGCAATATCATCAATATCAGAGGTGCTACTCTCAACGTAGAGTTATTTCTATTTCTGCTCCTCTGCTTTCATTAAAATAGAATTAAAAGTCACCTCAAAGTAAAACTTACAAGTAGAGTCACAGCTACAACACTATCTGTGACTTTACTCTCCAGTGTTCCCTTTTATAACTATTTCTTACACAGAACGGTGACAAGTGAAGAGACAGTTCTCGTGTACTTAGAAATCGTTACTAACGCTAAGTGCAGCTTTTGAGCAGGATGTACAAACAGACAAGGCAGATTCAGTGAGACCGAACAATTCAAAGACTAGATTCTGTAATTACAATACAGGTAAATATCAACCAAAGCCCCTCTCACTTTTTTGTTGTTGTTTGGTTTTTTATTATGCCCACTAGTCCTAGACATCAAAGGTGCTCACTTCATGATGCCTTCACCCTTCTTCTATTTTGAACATTTAGACTGTGCATTCTTCAGACTCCTCTCACACTTTTAAGTTAAAACCTAACATCAGGTACAGTAAAAGAAAAGCATTCCCATATGCAAAGAACAATGTTAAAAAAAAGATAACAAGGAAGATCAGTAGAGCTTTTCCTAACAAGTAGTAACTTTAAAAAATAAAAAAGGGCACTACTTAAAAAAAAAAAGGACACACTTTAAAAAAAAAAAACGAGCTGGGGAGGGGGGAAGTGGGGATTACATTGATTCCAGTATTCAGAAGTTCGCAGACCCGTGGGTCCCGTTACACCCTGCCTGAAAAATAAAAATTCCTTTCTTTTGCGTATAACCCTTCACTCCCTGCTCTTTCAGCCAATACAAAGTAAAGAGATTTCCAAGAGTATCTCAATAAGAAAGGATCAATCCAAGGAATACTTATTCTATTTGCAAAAAAACTAACCACTAAAGAAATTGAAAATTAAAGAAAAAACTGATTATCTCAAATGAAAATACTGCAAGTTAAAGAACTATTTTACACTGAATACATAAAGAACAGGAGATTAAACAGACAGATTTTTTGGTGCATATTTTCTATGATTAATCAATTCAACAAGGCTACACTAAATTATTTTAATATAATTGAAGTACCTCTGCATTTTGAAATCCGAATCAACTTACAAAAAGAACCTAACCGGCAAATAGCAGACTCCTCCCCTACACACAGTGAGCAGCATATAAGTTATAAAAGTAATTGCTATGATCAAAAAAATTATGAGAAAGTTCAGCACTATTCTTACTGAGGGGAAGGGATGCACGGAAAGCAGCACAATTTGCTGGGAATTGCTCACAGGTGTCTCGAACAAAATTGTTGAAAAAAACACCAATATTCACAAACAATAGAGGTCTTTTTAAGCTTCTGGAAGTAAACACTTCGCTGACCAAAAATATTTGCAGATAGCAGTCTGCTGTGTTTACATGGCTACTGCCTTTCTCACAGCTCCGACAACTAACACCAAAATGTTAATTAGCAGCTGCCTTGCACAAGTGGGCTCAACTTATTTGCTGACCCCACCTACACGTAAGATGTTCACGTCGCTGTACTTTTTGGAATTTTTTGCATGACTAGAAAAATATCAGTAAGCTTAGCAACACAGCATCAAAATAAAAGGTTTAGCAACTTCAGCAAAGGTAAACATTTACTTAAAAAATTGCAGAAACTACTTGCTTGCTCTATTTGTTATGTCTATATTGGCAGAAGGAGTATACAAGATCAATTTTGTTGCAGTACGTGTTGTAGGCTGTGCTGCAGTCCATCCTGTCCTGTTGCAGTTGAAGTACATTTGTGATTTTTGCTGAGGAAATGGAGTTACCTGCCATCCAGGTTTTGCTCATTAAATTGGACACAGGTGCAAAGGATAATGACACCATCAACAGAAATGCCATCTACTTGATTCTTCGAGCCTTTGGTCTGTGCAGTGTCTGCTCATCATTACACTTACCCAATGCAGCAAGGTCAAGAGTAACTTTGTTTTGTTTTCTCATTTCCTATATACTAGCTCTGGTAACTGAATGTTTGAGACACCAAACTGGGGTTTTTTTGTTCGGTTGGTTGTTGTTTTTTGGTTGTTTTTTTTTTTTCAAATCACTGAGTGATTTTTAAATCAGTTCTTTGCTGTCTTAGTCTTCCTTGTTCTTCCATCAAGAACCTTACCTTACAGATGCAGTTTACCACTGTCTCAAAGAAGTGTAATGGCGGTTCCTTTACGTGTAATGTTTACAGAAACTCTCTCCCTTTTCACGTATAAAAATCAGACTATTGTCAGGATAACTCAAACATTCAATCTCATACTTCTATATAAGATGACAATTGTTTTGCTCTTTTAAAATGCCAAGCCTCTCGCTACCGTCATCAGTATAACCTATCCTTACTTGAGAAAGATTACTTCATACCATCTCCCTGAGCCTAGCAAAGACCAGTGACTTAAAATGAATCTTCAAGTTAATTGGCATTACTTTATAGATGTATCTTCATTTTACGTCCAGTAAATTTTTCACAACTGGTCTCTTCAGAAGCTCGCTCTCTCTCAAAAAAAGCTTCCAGCTCCGCTCTCATTCTCCATTTGCATGTTCAAGCATCACCCAGTTCCTTCCCATCAGACTTTTACTCTGAATTTGTCTCCCTGGTGTGTTTGCTTTATACATCTTCCAGCACACAGGATGCCCAAACAAAGCAAACTGCAACAGACAAATCAGTAGAACTACTGATTGGAAATACAGTATTGGTTTTGCAACTACTAGGGCACACGATGATGGAAAAGTTCAGATGATAGAGAAATACAGCTAGCTTTTTACCACTTTCAAGCACTAGCTCCATTATCCCAAACCATATACAGATTCTGAATTACTGTGGACAATGCAAAAATAAGTGAATTTTCAAACTGCATGATTCTACTGCTCCAGTGCAGTGCCACTAAACCCCCTCTCAAAACACTTTCAACAGGAAGCAAAGGAGCGTAAGTTTATATTCAAGCTCTTTACAATGACATCCTATTTTAACTTCACCACTATGTAGAACTGGGTGCTGCAGAGATGTGTGCCAATTTGGATACCACATTGCTAAGTTAAATACAGCTAATTAAATGATAGCCAAAATCACCTTCACAGTTGCATGTTTGGTGCAATCTACTTTTCAGACACATCCTAAATCACAACATCAACGTGTTAATCTCATTTTCTCTCTTTCCATATTCTGCTTCCCATTTCATGAGTAAAACATATGGCAGATGACTATTTCCTCAACCAGAATCACAAATGTACTTTGACAAAATAGAATAGAATGGACTGCAGCACAGTATACAATGCATATTGCAATAAAAAATTTGTCTAGTATATTCCATCTGCCATTGAGCAATACCAGCAGCTTCAAAGAGACTTACTTGCATGGGAAGAGCTTGCATGGAAAGAGCTTGCTATCTCCATCAGTTTTGGAAGAGAGCGGAGGTGATCTCGGAAAGCTACTCGGGGGAATTCTTGCCCCAGCTTCACATGAGGATAGTTTACATTCTGAAGCACGAAGTCTCCTGGGCAAGCACCATCTTGTGACATGCGCACCGTTTTCCACATTCTGAGTTATCAAGTCTTTGGTCTTGGAGAGTAGCTATGTGGTGTTAGTTTTCATCATGCAAGATTGTTTTGCAAGGAACATTTCTTAAAGAGTGAGCTATATACGCTGCAACAGAGAATAATTTATTTGCCTTAGTCCCTACTTAATCTCAGTTTTTGAGGCAGACAAGCTATATTCCAAGTAAGTTAATGTCTCCTCTTCACTTGTTTCACTGCTTCTCAGTCTTCCTCATCTTTCAAGAATTAAGGCATTTTATTTCCAAATGCTACCAGTTCTCTTCCAAACCAAGTAATTCTATTTGCAGCCACCACGACAACAGTTTATCTAAACATCTCCACCACAGTTCCCTGAACTTTTAGAGCTCCCCTACCCAGGTACAGACACAGGTCTATAGAATAAGGTTCATCATCATGTGGACCACCTGAGTTCCATAAAACATCAAAGATGGTCCATGGAACAAAACCTAAAGATCTTAAGTGGCATACACCCACACATGCAAACACACAAGCCCAGGAGACAGAATGAAAGCAATAAATGGATGTCAAAACTTTTGCCTAACTTTTATGCCATTGCCAAGAAAAAAACACTGCAGAAAAAATGTAGTGGATATTCTACTGACTGGTTTTATTTTGCTCTTCTCCGAAAGGTTTATGTTGCCTTTAATTAAAAAAAAAAAAAAAAGAAAAAAAAAGAAAAAATATTAAGAACAGACAGGACAGCGTTCACATTACTGCTTGCTTTCTGGAAGGGGATTAGGCCAGAGAGACACAGTCTCACTGCTCGGGCACACTGAGCGCAAGTATTTTGTGCAAGCCATTGCATTTTCTTTAGTAACTGAGGGATGAAAACCAAAATTTAGAGAGAATTACAGACAAAACACATATATGAAAGTAACTATAAGAAAAACAGGTCAGTGAGGACAAATGAAAGCTGAACAATTAGGCACAGTGAGACTACTGTAAGGAAAGAGCAGGGAGCTTCACAGTGATAAAGGATCCTCAGCCAGACTACTAAAAAAATAATCATCCCTGTAAGGCGGCAGGAGCAGCTGCATGACTGGACCTGTCAAGGCTTTATTCTCCCCTATTGTCGGTTTCTGAACTCCCTTAAAGAAAACCACCACTCCCCTACTTCATCACGTTCAGTTAAATAAGTGGAAGGTAGTACATGTAAAACAACTTCAGATTTCTCCATTTGGACATGACTAACTCGGAGACGCTCACCTAGTTCTTACGGAGGCTCTATCTACCCGACGAGTTAAGGCATGCTGAAACCACAGATGGACGTAGTCTGACTAGCTTTAGTCTAGCCAACACAGATAACAGGAGAAGCCGAAAACACAGCAATGCTAATTAAGCTACAGTAAAGCTTAAAACATTAAAAAAATAAAATTCCCCAAGAGGGCTGAACTTTGATAACAAACTTCTGCCACTTTGCTTTTACAGGCATATATCCGAGCTAATAAAATGCAAGTTGGTAGAGGCACACACACCATGCTCACAGTAAGCCAAGAGGAGCACACCGGCTCTCCGACACGCTTTGCCAGGCAGGCAAGCTGGACAGAGCTCCAGCTACGGCTACGACCTGGGATGATGGCATGCAGCGTTGCCATAATCCTCCCTGCTTGAAATATCAAGAGCTAAATATTAACTGAGGGGCTAAATTTCTTCAGAGTATTTTAACATGAATCAGAGTACAAATCCAAGTTAGAAATTAAATGCTAGGCTTGACAAAGCAAGAAACCCGTAGGTTTATTTACCCCTTTATAACTGGCAAACAGCAGGTATTTACTAGAAAACCAGCTCAAAGGACAGCCCAACACTCCTCCCTTCAATGTAATTTAACTTCTAGAGCAGCACAAGGGCTAGTATCTCACTTGTAATTGTACTATGCATGTGCAAACTCCTTTGTGTACACCACAGTAAAAAAATAAAATTGTAATCAAACAGATTGCATAGCAGCTAACACCACTTTTTTCTGTCATTCAGACACTGTTTTACAAGCATCACTGGCCACAAAGCCTGCAATAGCTAGGGACACAAACAGCCATTTTCATGCACAGAGAATATTATTTATCTTAGACTTATTTTTTTTAATTAAAAAAAAAAAATCAATCATTCCTATTTCTAATATTCCATCCACAAATAACACTGGAATTTAAGATTAGCAGCTAGAGTTGATACCCAAGCAGTTGGTGTGGGCTTCCTTTAACCTAATTTCAGCTATCTAAACAGCAGGCAGTTATATTCAACTAATCACGTAGGCTCGCTTTTTACTCAGAAAGAGATGGCTCAATTAGCTGATCCCTGGAGTGCCTCTCTTGTACACACGTCTTGCCATGCTGCAAACTACTTCCAAAGAGAGCCTAACTTCAACAAAAAAACTAATTTATAGATGGTTTAAAGTATGCAAAATTTATCTCACTTTAGAAAGCAAGTTAGTTCTGTTCCAAATTATTTATGCTTTTCCAGATTTTCATGTCTCAAGATCTTCTGCAAATTTCTACACAACTGGTAATGAGGCCAGAATTCAGTTTGATCTTTTGACCACAAAACCAAAATGGGTTTGCTACGTTTACTGTTCTCACAAGACATAGAAGCAAATGAACACACCCAATATAGGTATTCTACAGGAAACAAAACAGAAATTATTTTCAGGTAGAATATTTCTTCCTTGCGTAATTAGGTAGTTTTATTAGTCGCAACACTGCTTTGAAGACATTCGTTCACAGCCTTAAGGATAAAGTTTTAAAAGCTGTCCATGTCCATTTTTATTACACCTTGAGATATTGGTTTGTTTGTTTCTACAACAGAAACTGTTTTAACACAGTTGTTAAGATACTACTTTCCCAAGCACCTGTATTGTGAGATAAAACTTGGTTCCCTCCAAAAGGCTCCACTGTGTTCAGATAGCATTATTCTCATCGTCCACCAGCAGCAAAGTTTTGCAGAACTGAGTATTGTTGAAGAACAGAAAACCCTAAGCAAGTTTATGGCCTTTCCTAGTAGTTCAAGAACCTCGATACCTCCACGTTCCAGCAGCAAAGCACTCAAGAGTATTGTTGAAACGTATCAAGAGACTGTCCCATTAAGATAATCTAAGAAACATGTACACGACAATTTGATTTCAAAATACATTCTAAATCTGCTCATATACTTTATTAATGTGGCTCCTCACATGTGGGTGGGCTAAACAAAACTCTTTCACTCTCAGAACTGTTATGAAACCTCTTTCTTGGTTCATTCAGACGACTACAACAAATCATTCAATTTACAATTATATTTTGCAGATGAAATTTGTAAAATTTCATAAACAGAAATCAGATATTGCTTCTCAAATTACTCACTTCCAACCGCTTAGCAAAAATCCTAATCCAACGTCAGTAATAGTCCAAAGTACAGAATCTTATTTAAAAATAATAATAATTAAAAATAGGCAACCTATTAGAAAGGTTTGTTTCTCCATGGACAACACACAGCTAGTTAGAAACATGAAGCATTTCTAAAAATGAAAATTCTGATTACAAATTCATTTATGGCAGTGGAACAGGCAGCTGACATTACAAATCTGATAATGAGGAACAGTCATTTTCACTTTAGCTACTAAGTAGTCAGTATTATCCAAAGCACTTTTTTTCATGCAAAAGCAGAAAGTAATAATTTAAGATTTAACTTCCAGGTTTTTCAAAACTGAAAATGAGAATTTCATTATTTTGTAGTAGCAAAAGACTTATAGTGACACTCCAAGCTCAGAAAAAGCAGTTCTCAAAATATTTCGAGAACTTATACTAAGTTCTTGAGGTTGGGGGGAGGGGGGATGTTGTTGGTGTTTTTTTTATCAGGAGTATTATATTTATATCAGAAATAGGAGAAACAGGAAATAAACAGCATTGCATCTAGTTAGATAAAACTCATTCACACTGTTAATTCAGTCAGTTAATGCCAGTTCACACATGACCTTGGGCTACCAGGTCTTTTTCACTGAAGGTGGTAGAAAGCATGAGCTGTCAATTCCAGGCTGACCCAGCATTTTATGAAAATAACGGCCAGAGTTGCACCAGATAACAACCCAACCCATGCAACAATCAGGCTGTATGAGAGGAAAGAACAGCCGAATGAAAGGACAGATCTTTACCAGGACAGCTTCTAGGCAGTGAAGAGACCCTCTGTACTTCAAACACAGGCTCAAGCTATCAGTTACACTGACGACGCTGAACTCACATGCCAGACTCAGACACACTCTTCCATCAGAAAATGCACCTTACGGCCAAACTACCGACATTCATGGGTGTTTTAAGAATATAATGTCTTCATTCACCATTTTAATACATAACAGTATTTACTTCACTGTTAAACTGACACTGTCACTAAAGTTATGAGTTTACTGGATTTTGCCCAACAAGTAAAGGTGTGCTTCTTAAAACTCATTACACACTACACTGCAGATACCATGTACATATTTATAATCAGCAACAGCTTTGGCGTCTACAAAAGGGACACAAACAAAACAGTTTTACCAGAAAGTAAATTTAAAAGCTGTACTGTTGATAATATATTAGTTCCTCTGAAATAGTTCAGAGTTCTAAAGACTGCATTTGTCTATGTTCTGCATGAAAGTAACAGCCAAAGCTTTCCCAGACAACAACCTATGCAACAGTTAAGCTGCACCAGAGTACAAAATTACGTGTACAATTAAGCACAGATCTTTGGTTTATCAACATGACAAACGTGCGAAGTTACTATCAAACTTCTAGGGTAGTTTGCAAAACTAGATTAGAGAATAGTTTTACCAATCAAGTTGACTGATACTACACAACTGAAACCATTTAGCAGTTTAATAATCCTGTGTTTCAGAAAGAGCAATATTTTCATTCTTCAGTTAAGATACACTGAAAGTTTCAGAACACTATAATCCTCTGTAGGTATTCATATCAACATGAAGTACTTACCCTTTAGCAATAGCTCTTTGCCATTTTCAGTAATTTGGTTTACCATTATTCTTCTTTCTGCTCGTAGTACATATGCTTTAGCAAATGCCTTCGCTATGAAGTCCTAAGGATCGGACAAGTTTAATAATATCGTATTCCCAAAAGAATTTTCTTCTGCCTCCTCTTGACAAACTGACTGCTAGCTGCAATGTTGAATGGGACTGATCTCTTCAAGGAAGCAAATGGGTTTCTTACAGAAAGCTAAGCTGACACTGATATAATCCTGGCATTACAATCCTTTCAACACTAGGAAAATACGCAAATGTCAGGATCTTACTGAAAATGCTATTTGTGAAATCCAAACCCAGCCACACTTCAGAGGCACATTGCCAGCTGTTTGCTCACTCACTCAGGAAAGTGTGTGCCACAAATCTGCTGCTTGCAGAGTGTGGAATCAGACAGCGTTTTAAACCCACTAACACCAACAAAAGTATAGCTCTGTGACGTTAGCCCTCCAGGCATTTCAGCTTTCCAGTGAAAACAGTGATGTATTTCTTTCCATCTTCAATACTTTTTAACGTGATTACCCACTAGCGGATGAATCATATGCAAGATCACACACAAAAAAAAAAAAGCATCAACAAAATGAAATGGAGGTTTATATAAGATACATAAGTAAATACTAACGTACCAAGCAGTGCATAAATACCAGAAGCCACTTCATTCTGCTCATTCATGAGGAGGTCCTCTGGATACCAGCACACACCACACAGAGACTTACCTACGCTGTACAGTAGGTGCAATCACCAAGCATGCCTCTGTAATTGAAGATGCCAAGTCACTTTTGAGAAATTGGATTTAGGAACTCACACCACTCAGGAACTTTCATAATGTAACTTGTTATTGCCAGCCGAAAAACACACTGTAAAAACAGCCTTTGTACTTTACTGTAATCCACTTCAGAGGTTCTTTCACGGGGAACGACTCCAAATTATTTCTCACGACTATCCTCCCTGAAACTATGTCCCTTCACATGCATGAAGGCACCTCAGATACAGCATACCCTGTATCAAAATACAGGGAGAAGCACTCTAGCGTTTTCCTTGCCTCAGGAAAAGCCTTTTGCCTTGCTGTAAAATGTTCTCACTTTCTCTGAGAGACGGCAACATACATCTATGATACCAGCATGCAGACTCCATGAGATAGTCAATTCAATTCACCTTTCTCACCAATACCAAACATGGAGAATTATTTTCAGCCCTATGCCTGTTCAGGTGACCATGGCTGTGCAGTAAGCAAGATGAGAGAACAATCAAAAATCCAAACTCAAAAAAACCCTCACAATGCACACCACAGTTTCAGACATATCTGCTCCCCTCTCCAGCTCAACAGCGGCCAAAGAAGCAATTGTACAGACACAAACCACAGAGTGAAACCAAGCAGATGGGAACAGCGACCATGAAGTCAACACTGCAATCAGCTCAAAAAGCTCCTACAGGAAACAAGTGGGAATAGAGGAGATATGAACCAGGGTGCTAAATATCTCCAGATATACAGAAAATAACAGAAAAAGGATGTTTAATCACTTCAAAATTTTCAATATATGTACTGTCTATGCATTACATACTATACAATGTACATTAACAGACATCTACCATCCATTCCTGGAAGACAGTAGAAAGACATCTGTAAGCAGTTACAGCTTATTGTGAAGCCCTGAATGTTCTATTAAGTTTCCAGTTAAATCATATACAAAGTGCTGAATATCACATTTTTCTTCCATTTCAGAAGTACTTTGTTCCATGTGAAAACAAAGTGTATGAGAGTGTTTTTTTTTTTTAACTAAGGAAAATAGAAAAGAAAAAAAAAAGAAAGCTAAAAAAGAGCTAAGCTTGTATACGCTCCAAGGATGAAGAGCTGACCTGTCAGTGTGAAGTGTCACCAACAGCCAAAACTCACTGTAACTCCTCTCATAACACTTAAAGAAAGTACAAGTCAGCATAAGACTTCTCCAAGCAGAGGAAGTCACTCCATCCCACTGAACATTTCAGAGGGTGGAGAGCACTCTGACACTGCACATAAGCAACAAACCACAGTATCTGTAAAATACATACATTCAAACACATGTTTACAAAGAGCTCACAGGTCTTCAAAATAGCACAAAACATTTCACACTGTGCAACACACAGCACAAAGTCAGATATCTGGAGAAGCCACAGTGGCTTTTATCATCATTTTACAAAAAGTTCATGAGTTTGCAAGAGCATCAGAGCAAAATAAGAATAGCACATTAGCTTACAGAAACTCTTCAAGGAGCAATGGGCAGCATTAGATCACTTGTCTTCTGCTCCATCAGTCAGGAATTAAATGAAGCACATGCAACAGAATCCAAGTCAGAAGAAACTCAGGGATCTGTAATGGTGACCTTACTCCTGCTAAACACATGTTTCTACCACAAAGTCCAAAATACAACATCTTAAAAGGGCAAAGGAAAAATACTGCAATTAAATTATTCTCTGTGTGTTGGCTTGAGTTACAGCTGAAAATATTTGGGAGCAGTACGTTCTTAAATCAGACCTGCAAGACTGTTAAAGAACCTCTACTTCTGTCCTTTGCACCAGCTCTGGATTCAAACGTATACTATAGCAAGTTGTAGTAAAAGTGATGTCAGTTATATCATTAAGAGATGGATCAGGAAGGCAAAGCTCCCGAATGCAATGCAAAGGTAGAAGGCAGAGAAGAAACTGTAACATGCTGTCTTCCACCAGAGACAGCAGCAGCTACACTAATCTTCTTGAATTACTCCAAGTCCTGATTCAGATGGAAATAGAGGTGGACTTTGCATGTAGCAACTAAGCTCGGGGCTGCTCAGCTTGCAAGTAGACACAGGGTCATAACACAAAGTAGCATTGCTACAGATAATTTTACAAAAAACAATTACACTCCAGGGCATAAAAATTGTGTTTTACTGCAGCAATCAGCAATTTAAAGCATGCAAGAGCAAGTCTCAACAAGTTTGCCCTCCTTAGGAGTTACTCAGCAAAAGAGCAACTTCTAATGGAACACCTTAACATTCTTCTTTTCCCTGTGACATGGAACTGAAAGGCAAAAGTCTGGATGGTCTAACCATGATAAGAAGGTATCTGTAACGACTGAATGATGTTCTAAATTCCTCAGATAAACACAAGAAATTCCTGGCTACTGGTAGATGAAAATGAAGGTTGGCAATTAGACTGTAGAACAAACACACATACAGTTTTGTTCAGGCATAATTAGCTTAAACCTATACAGAGTACAGCATGCCTCTGCCCTAAACACAGAGCTCTGCGTCATCTCCCCTCTCCCAGGATCTTGTTATACAATCTCTGCTACAGTTCCCTGCAAGCCAGCTTCCTTCAGTTACAGCTTTGATTCTAATTTTCAAAGTAATCAATGGATTACATCCTAATTATATTATAGACTACACGTCAATCAATGAAAGAGTTGGGCTTCTAGGACAACGCAGGTCACTTGGGCGGAGCAGGGAGAAGGGGGCAAATTAAGCATTCTGCATTCAAGGGGACTGACCTGTGGGACAAACTTTCAGGGGACATTAGGCAAACCCAGAAACGGAATACTTTTGGAAATGTTGCTAAGCCATGCTCTAAGCAAATCAGCTTCTGTTCGAGCACTGTGACCACCAACACAAAGGTGGGATGATGACTGTGCTCTCGCCAGTACCAGCAATTGCCCCCCTCACCCCGTGCCTCAGCAGCACAGTCCAGCCTGGTACTGGCCTCTCATCTTCTGCTTAGCAAAATGCCATTTCATCTACATTTCTGACGAGTCTTCGGCTGCCTCCAGTCAGCAACACATAGCTAACGTGGCAAGACTGCCAAGTTATCAACCTCCCCCATTCATCCATAAGCTAATTGAGTCAAAGCTCTTTTTGGGCAATAGGCACTTTATTCTGCACGTCAAGCTCCACCTCTCCGTCCTACAGAGCAGAATGAAGATCAAAATATGATTAAGAAAAAATTCCACCAAGTACCTTTAATAGCAACAAAAATTTTTTGGGAAAAAAAAAAAGTATTCCCAGAACTGTTCTAACTTGTGCCTCTGTCGCTCAGACATGAATTAAGGCTACTGGAAAGTAAACAGTCTTTTCCAGGCCAAACCTAATACCTACCACAAAATCTAAAGCCCTATTACATGACCTATTTGGAAAAAATGCTACTCCTTTAATTCCAGTAACTTCTTTTTACGGTTCAGAAGTGACAGTCTGAAACTCGGAAAACAATGTTTAAAATAAGAGTCACTGAGGACAAACCAGCAGTAGCCAGCCTACAAAATAACCTCTGGATTGGCGTGCAGAGGATGGCAGAAGCAAGGGGACCTGTACCACATAACAGCACCCAAAATGCTTTCATATCCAAAATCCAGAGAAGTTAAACCTACGTGCATTATAAGAGCTATATTTTTCCTGGTTACGTAGACTTCTTATATTTAAAGACAAAAGATATTACATGTATGTCAAGTATTTGATTTTGCTAAAGACTAATTTTTGTGCATGGTATTTAGTTATTTCACTTTCTTATAAAGAAGATATTGTTTGCTTAGAGTTCACAACAGCAGCCACTGTGAAAGATGCGCAGTTCTCCATGCATGACAAAATCAAAGCATACTGAAAGAAATCATCCAAAGCAGCTCAACTGAAAGAACAGAACTGCTCATTGCTAAGGGATCACTTGGCATCATTTAAACAGACACCTACTGAAAACTAATAATTAAGAAAGAGGTTTTACTAAATCAACAACAAAAAATACTGAAACTTTCTTCTCTTTAAGAACAAAAATCAGCTTAGTGCAACTAAGAGATTCAAAATTTTTGACTCAAAGGTTACTGAAGACAATGGAAACATCTCTAAAACGTAATTCCAATAGGCTTTAGGCCATGTCTGAAAACGACGTGTTTTTTTCTCCATAGTTCAGGTCACAGATCAAAGTATTTAAAGAAACATGTTGAAGACACAAACGCTTGGATCATATAAATCTTGCTCCTACATACTGGCGATAACAGCAATTTGTCTGTAACACAAATCAGTCTGCTCATTAAATCCTTTGTCACGTCATAGTCAAGAACAGCCATGAATCTTTAACTTGGTCTGGAAGGGGAAACTCACCAAACGCACCTTTTCTCTCCCTGTGGCACTGGGTGTCCCCTGTTCTGTTACACGCACTTAAAAAGAAAGTAGTGACCACTAAGTTTGATCTTCCTCAAGGTTGTTCTTTAACTTCAGCGAACGGCCTTTATTATGTTTGGCTACACTTCCCAGTCAATGACACTGCAAACCATTCCACATAGAACTTCAGAGAAAAAGGCAAATTTAAACTTAACATTGAAAAGGCATGCAAAAAAGTATTCTTTAACTTTGCTGCAGTGGGGAAAAGAAAGGAAATGTTTTTCTATTTTCTAAAACTATTTTCCTTAAGGAAGTGAAACACTGAAGAAATCTGCCAGGGGAAATTGAACAACATATACATAGATCAATTTGATCCATGAGAGGTACGTACTACAAACACAATGTAAGAAACCCCTAAATTTATTTGAATTTCTTGTTAAAAGTGCAGGATTTAATAAAAGATATACAGCTTCAGTATGTTAAAAAAAAAAAAAAGTTCCCCAAACTAAGTCTCAATTCCAGTTTGAAAGGGGCGCTTAACAAGTCAAAAGGAGCGACCATTTGCAAGTAGAAATAGATGGAAAAGCCATGTCTTTTCATATGCAATTGCTTAGCCTGCTAATACAGGTGTTCTCCAAAACACAAAAGATCGGCAGCTACAAGAGACCAGCAAGGGGGTTGGTTGGGTGGGTTTTTATCTTCTCTTCATTTGTTGCAACATACAGACCCACACACACACAGTTACAGGAGTTGCTTTCAAATCACTTAGAGATATCACAAAGATACTTCCCAGAGCTTTTCCAAATAACTGAAATACCACAGAACCCACAGAAAGGCCCATGTTTTTCTACACTTAGCTAAGTCTCCTGGCCCGCAGCAATTGGCACCAAGATCCCCTAGGTACTGGAGAGCTGCAGCCTTTCCAGCTGTGTCTTAACCACCGCACAGATTAGCAGAGGTAGGAGACACATGCTTAGCAAAGTAACAGTTTACACAGTAACATGAACTTTCTTCTTCTCCTAGACAAACATTTTCACAAAGGAATTAAACCTTACAACACCACATGCTGCTAAAAGAAGCTTGAGGTACCCACCACGAACTCCACTGAGATGAGCTTCTCCGAGAAATTCCTTTGCTTACAGGCTACAAAGCATAAACCATCTCCTTCACCCACCCACGTGCTGAAGCAGCTAATCATGTCACAAAGCACTTCACTCATTTTTCACATACCGCACTCATCGCTTTCCTTATCTGAACCAAGAGCCCACTTATCTATGCACCTGTACTGTTGAAAAAAGTATTCTGGAGTTTGGCACTGCCATCAGTGCTGTGCTAATTGCAGACTGCACAAACCAACCAACCAACCCAGCCCAGGACTTCACAAGGATGACCCTGCTGCTAAGGCCCCTTTCAGGATCTGCATTTCAAATTATAACCCTTGCTGTGCATCTCACGAGTATCCTTTATGGAACGGGAACAAATACTGACAGGACACCTTTAGTATCTCCAAATTTACACATTAAACTCTACAGAGAGGGAAAACAGATGCCAAGCTTAGCAGAACAGAAAAAACCCTTCCTCATCAAAGTGCAACTAAACTGAAGATGATGCAGTCTCCGTACCACTTTCAGCAAGACAACAGTAAACAAATCACCAGAGGGGACAGTTCACTGACACCAGTGTATTTCTATTCTCAGGTTACTTTCTTTCCTCCCAAACAATTCAGAGCTTCTCCCTCCAACTCCTCCCCAGGCTCCCTCCTCCAAGGCCTCTTTCTGCAGTTTTGAGCAACATGAAAAAAGCTGAAGATGCACGTGCTTCAGAGGCTATGCAAAAATGTCCTGCTTTGACTACTGTAACAGCGCCATTTACCCACATCGCTGCTAGCAGAAGTTCTTGAATTTAAGATAACCTAAAATGTATTTTGACACGTTTCTGTCACTCCTACTCAGCTGTAGTATCTAAACCATTTCATGACTAATTCTATCTTATATCTGGACTTTGCCAAAACACCTACATATAAGAATTAAGCACTTTGGAAAAGAATTTTTTAATGATTTACGTATCTCCATTGAAAGCATCTTCAGATGTATTTTATGTAAGCTTTATTTCAAGTCTTGCAAACGGCTTAAAACCTTTGCTAGTAAGTTACCACATATCAAAAAGCAGCAAACCAGGAAGAAGCTTAAGGTAAAACCGCACTGCTATCACACCAGAACTTTCTTTATCCATCGTTTCAAAAATAGCTTATTGCAAATGACCAGCATAATCTGTTGCTGCACAAGGGCACTGTACATACTGATGCAGGCTGTAAGCATGAGGAAAAGGTCTCAAGTCTGGTTAGAAAACTCTGGGCTGAAAGGAAGCCATGTGATAACAGGAACAGAGGCAGAGCAATTCATTGGCAAAAACCAAGGGTGGCAGCTGACCAAAGCTGGTTAGTGACACCAAGCTGATTAGCGTCTCATTTCCACAAACAAAAGTCACAGAAGATAAATAACTTCCCACAGGACACATGACATTGCCACACTTTGGCTAACAGGCTGCACAACCACTGCGGAGCTGAGATTCCTATTAAAGCAAAGCTTATTTGGTATTTTTTAAACACTATTCGGGCCCCACTGTCTCTCTTCTTACCCTTTGTACCGAACCTAACGTGCTGGCATTATTTCAAAGACTGAAGAGATGCCAAATTCACATTTCTCATCCCTGCCGATCCATAAAGCAGGGCTCACAACGTTTATCATAGGATCACAGGATAATTCTTTGTACTTCTTTCTCTAAATGAAAGACGTCAAAATCTATTACAAGCAGTGGCAGTCAGTGGAACTTGTTTAGAAAAAAAAAAGCTGATTTTATTCACAAGCAAGCACTGGAGCTATCTGGGAAAGCTACGTTATTGCACTCTGACTGATGTATTCTTACAGAAACGGTTGACAAGAAATTCTGTTGCAGAATGGCTTCACATCTGTAGTGCTTAGAGGACACCAAATCACTTCATGTCCTAAATACAGCGAAACTCAGAAAAAACATTGAAAAATAAGGCTATGAAAAATAGAGGTTGGACTGAAAAGGTCAGAGTGAACCAAGAATCTGTCAGAATCACAAGCAACAGCCTAAGAGATTGTGCAAGGAGTACTGGACAACAAAGCCACCACTTTGCACACTGTTACAGACCAGCTACGCAGAGTTACGTTACCCTGACAGACCACACTCTTTAAGGGCCATATCGTTACTGGGTCACTTTAACACATCTCTGGACAAACTGAGCAATGCAAATTAGTCTTTAAATAAGGTTCTAAATAGCAAGCTGTCAAAATAAAATCTCCCCTGGAGAAGATTCACCAGAACAACTGCAACAAATTCCTCATACTGACTATGGTAGTGCTACTTGAGTGCATGGAAAGACTGGAGAACCGGCATTGCTCAGCCAACTGTGTGTGCGTTTGCGCAGTGCCCTAATGAACAGTATGCCCTTTCATAGAGTCACAACTGAAAACCCTGAAATCGCGAGCTCAAGACAAACAAAGTTTACCTTATCTGGAATCAGGGGCATCACCAACACCAACAAATGCCTTTATGAGCCCCGTAATCAGCTGCCACAGTAGGCTCTGGAGGGTCACTCTTCCCTCCAGTCCACAGGCTCCAGCCAGCGCTAAACAGCTGTGAGACGCCTTGCCTTCAACAGGAGCTTCGATCTCCATCATGTCATATTATCAATGCTGCCTCAGCACAAGAGGCTATGGTACTCTGCAGAGGATGTAGAAAGCAGCATCGAAAACCAAAGGAATAGCACAATGGAGTTCAGATTCCCCTCTACAGAGCCATAAACCCAAGAAACCTAGGAAGAGACAGCAAAGGCCAGTGGGGAAGAACACGCTGGTCAGTACACGTAGGCAAGACAGCGTATCTGTCTACATACACCCTGAGGATATGAAACAACACTTCATTACTGTGAAAGTAAATTTAAAAATAGAAGGCAGTTATAGTTCTAACAGAACTACCATATATTAATAGAGATGTTACTAGCTATTTATCCATTTTAAAATAGAGTCCTCTAACTTCCAGCAGCACGGTTCCGTGCTGCAGTGGAGTAGCAGTACTCAAGAGCTCACAGCTTGCCAGCCACCGATAGACTGTGACGGTGAGCCGAGTATCTTGAAGCTTGTTGTTTGCACACATCCTACAGGCAGTCTGCCATCCAAATGACAGGCAGTTTGAGTTAACCTTCCTTTGACCACCATGGCAGTAGCTTCCACAAGTCACACTCACCAACCCACAGCCAAAGCTAGCTAGTAGAAGAAGTACACCATGAGGTCTCCACCTCTACCTGCTGAAATGGGTGAAAAACACCCGTTACTTTCATACACATGGACTATATGTTAAGTAAACCAAGAGTAAAACAGATCTTTTTTACAAAATGAAGTCAAGGCCATGCACAGCCTTTAGGGTTAGAGCCTCAAATGGTTTGTGGTAACAGGCAAGCTGGGAAAAGCACCTAACCCTTCCATCATTCCAGAATGCCCACACTAGAACTGGAATCAACTGACATAGCAGTCATCAGGCCTATGTAAGCTACTCAACACAGCAAATCTAAAACTCCTTTGAAACCTACGTAAAGACAAAAAAAAAAAAAAAAGGTACACATTGGAGATTGAAGCACAGATTCACAGAGAACAATAAGACGACCAGGTAGGAACTGGACCTTGATCTCATGACAGCAGAGTATCAGCTCTGCAGAATAACCCTTTTGTCTTCCTTGAGCACAGGCCTGAGCAGGTCAGGCTCCCTTCAGGAAGTATGGGGCATCCAGTAACATTCGTATTCAAAAAGTTTGACTGCACAGGCAAGGAAGAACAGGTCAACTGTTTACGGGTTTTTCTTTTGTTGCCTAGAGCCACGCGTGATTCACAGAGGGCAAGCCAGATTCACCAGCTGAACCCACGGGAAGGTCCTCTTCCTGAAGGTTACAGAACTAAACGTAACCAAGGCAGAAAAAAGAAACAGATCCCACAGAGCTACAACAACCTTCCACCGGAACTACTCCACTCCCCAAATCCAAGTGTCTTTTATTTTCTCACTAGAAACACTCGCTGCATTTAAATTGATTTACACCTAAAAGTCAAAGCAGAACCCCGACACTGGCTGAGCAGTGATATTAGCTACCTGATTAAAGAATGTGCTTCTCGCCACCCAAAATCCCCTCCGACTGACGTGATCCTCTTCTGCACCTGGAACACATCAGCCACCAACAAAGAGCAGCTCTGCCTAGCAGGAGCAGCTGGGAAAGCGGCACGGACACAACACACATGCTGTAGCATTCACGGGCCCACTCTAAGGCGGTGAGATCTAGCGGGCAGGCGCAGTTTTTAAGATGACATAAGCAGGAGCAGCAGCCACCCGAGATTCGGCTAATCTAACCGAATTTTCTATCGGTGAAGCACTGAAAAGGGTATTTTTTTCACGGAGCGCATCTCTTATCAGCTCCGGGGACCGCAGCGTGTGGGAGCAACGATAACCGCCGGCCCCCCGCGCTATCGGCGAGCGGCTGCGGGGCGGAGGGAACCCCCGGGCGGGGCCGGCTCGGCTCCTCCGCGCATCCCGGGGGCA
>Ga0065711_1002228_pt1 | contig 35438 bp, 22 predicted proteins | sample Hoacrofraction12_FD_59098 | JGI IMG/M metagenome (GOLD analysis project Ga0065711, IMG submission 59098) | Hoatzin crop microbial communities from Cojedes, Venezuela - Epithelial fraction 12 v2 (version 2) | ecosystem: Host-associated > Birds > Digestive system > Esophagus > Crop | place... | reverse complement strand
TGAACATGAGGAAGAACTTCTTCCCTCTGAGGGTGACGGAGCACTGGAACAGGCTGCCCAGGGAGGTTGTGGAGTCTCCTTCTCTGGAGATATTCGAGACCCGCCTGGACGCGGTCCTCTGCAGCCTGCTGTGGGTGAGCCTGCTTCGGCAGGTGGGTTGGACTAAATGACCCACAGAGGTCCCTTCCAACCCCTACTATTCTGTGATTCTGTGATTCTGTGATTCTGTGATTCTGTGATTCTGTGATTCTGTGATTCTGTGATGTGAGGTCTGGCTTATGTGGGGTGGCTTCAGTATTTGCAAAATTCATCCTTCTCCATGTGTTGGTCTGGATCGAGCATGGGGCGAGCAGCAGTTTCATCTCAGGTGGACGAGGGCGCTGCTATTGATTTATCTATGTGTGGTAGAAACGGACTGACTCAATCCTGACCAGGCTGTGGAGAGCAAGACTGGGATGCATAACGCCCTGGGAGGAGCTACCTGCTCCCCCCACCCCCGACCATGGTGAGCTGCACCCTCTTTTTGGGTTGTGTGGAAGGGGATGGGGCAGAGAATCATGCTATGTGTTGTTTTTAGGACAGAGCTTTACTTCTCAAAGAGGTTTACATGCAGTAAGCTTTGCTAGCATGGAAGGGTAAAGGTCTGCTCTGTCAGTCACAGAAGCATTTGAGAGCTCAAGTATAAGAAATGTGCTCTTTCCTGAAGCAGTATTTGAGGGCTGCATCTACACGGAGGCAGAACTTAGTGTGGCTGTTCCCAAACGGCCCCAGGCAAGATGGTTGAAATTTGCCAGGTGCATGGCTTTCTGGCAAAATAAAGTAATCTGGGGTCAATTTGTGCATGTTTGAACGCAATTGCAGAGTTGCTAAACAATTTTGAATGGAAGGGTTCATGTGAAAAAGGATGAAATATTAATGGCAGTGGTGCAAACAGCCCTTGGCTGTGATATTTGCTTGCATTTAATTTTAAAAATTCAACTTCCAACTTGGACCACTGGAAATTCTTGTGTTGATTGCCCATGATATTTTCCCAGTTCTTGCTATGCTGACAGAGCTGACGTTTTGGGGTTATTTGGTTGTTTGGGGTTTTTTTTTTGGAGGTAGTTTTTTTTTTTTCCAGCAAACACAGCAAACTGACAAAATCAATTAATCATATGACTCCTAAGATGGCACCAGACTCTCAGGGACTTTCAGAAGATCTGCAGAGGTCTGACCTCTGAAGTCCTGTTTGAAATGAAAATCCTTAATAGCTCTCATGAACAAAAAGCAAGGTTTTGCGGGCAGAGGCATAAATTTTCCATGAAAACAGTTAACAGACTCTGTATGCAAAGTTTGCTGTTGACTCAGCACTTTCAACAGTTATTAATGTGATTTCTTGGAGCACTTATTCTTTCCAAGCCTTTGAATTAGCTGATCTTCTGAGAACTGCACATTTGCCCTCGTTTTGAACTTCTCAGTCAAATTCTATAAAATGCTAATGGTATGCAGTGCAGAGGACTTGAAAAAAAGCCACTGTAACAGCTGTGGAGTTTGTATTTCTGCAAAACTTATTTCTTCTAAAACAGCATTTGCCACATTCAATATCCAGAAAATATGGCCCAGCAATAACAGGTTTTGGGATAAAGTTGGAAAGCAAAGATCTGTGAGCCCGAGTTAGACAGAAAGGTCTGTAGCCTGCTGTTACAGTCTCTTACTCAATTATCTCTTTTAGAGCAACTTGAATAGAAAGAGTCAAAGTGAAATGTGACAGGAGAACATCTGTGGTACCATAATGACTATTCAGGGTATTTTTGTTTGATTGTCAGTTTTGGCTTCCTGGCAAAATATAATTTACATACAATTTCTCCAAATGATATTTTTGCTATAATGAATTCTTTTCCTTATAATAACCTCAAATTAATCTATTTTCAGAGGAACCCTAGATGTTAGTGAAAACGCTGTGACTTGAAAAAAGAGAAATTTGATATGCTATTGTTTTTTGTATTTCTTAGAAAAATATCACTCTAAATGTCAGTTCCCTGATCCATTAGTCTTTTGGGAATGAAAGCTAATGCTATAATTATAGCTTCATTCCAAACCTTGATCACAGTGACAGTACATGTTTTCTAATAATTAAAGCTTGTTCAGCTGATTTGTGAACACCGTGTTCATTGATATTTTTACCTTTTTTTGGATCATGAACTGTTAGCAAGCGAGCTTCTCTCTGTCTGGTTCCTGTGCTATGGTTACTGGGGCCAGAGGGAGGAAGAGGCTGACAGTAGTGGGGGACTTTCAGACCACAGGCTGCTTGCTCTTTGGTCATCTTCCTTCTGCAGCCTTTGCAGGGTGCATGCGTGGTCAGTTAGTCTCAGTGCTGGGGTGTCAGGTGCTTGGAGGGATGGCTGACCTGAACCGAACCCTGCTGAAGCCCCAGAGCATGCTCACTAACGATAAGTAGCAAAGGATTTTGTTAGTGTGAGAGATCCCATCCTTGCATGCTAATGTGGGGGGGGGGTTTGTTAAAAAAGTGCAGATTTTTCTCAACATGTGCTTGAATAGACAACAACGAGAGGTTATGCTGGGGTGGGAGCAAGCAAGCCCTCGGCACTGAGAGCGCCTGCCAGCCTGTGACACGGGCGTACAGCCCACAGTGACCACTACCCTGTAAAGGCAAGCAAAACTAGGTATGCCACCATGCGTTACCTAGCATAAGTCGTTGCTCTCTGACAGATGTGCTATTAGAGGTGCAGCAACATGCTGCAGCCTGGGCCGGCTGCGTGCTGGGATCGGGCCAGGGATCCTGCTTGCTCCAAACTAGTGATGCTCTGCAGGCCCTTGGCAGGCAAAAGCAGCAGCCTTGTCTCCTTCTCTGAGCTGTGGGGATGTAGGGTCTGCACACAGATTCACCTTTGCAGTGTCAGCGAAGAAACAAAATCCCAGCACCCCTAGCCAGTGTCTTAATAATGAGACAAGCCCCAGTTTGGCAAAGGGAAGGAGCAGCTCTTTCAGACTTGTTTTCCAAAGGGAGCGTTGTCAGTGGGTACATGTCTCAGGAGGGAAGGGCTCAAGGTAAGAGGAAAAACTGTGTCGGAAGGATGAGCACAAAGAAGTTTCCTCGTGGTCTGGCAAAAGTTTCTGCCTCCTTCATTTGCTGAAGAGAAGCAAATAGTTCAAGATGTGCTTCTCCCTCTGAGCTCTCTGAACTCTCACTTTCTTTTTTTCTGTTTTCTTGGCCCTTGCTTCATATACTGCCTGTGTATCCTGTTGTTCAGTGGAAAAATCCTATTAGAAGCGTACCAATTACCTAGAATTTAAGTCAGATACTGTCATGTTGCTGCTTTTCCACCTCAATTATGCAGAATGGAATTAAAAGTACTTTAGAATAAGACCCTCACTGTTTTATGAACTCCAAACCACACCAAGAATATTCTACCTAGTGATCTTTATCTGCACATAATTACAGTCTGAGGCATTCTTAAATCATATGCTAAGATATTTCTAGTGCTGTTCCATGGTAATCTTAAATACCTAGGGATTACCATGGATTACTGCCCTATTTTCAGGCCACAGCAGCTAGACATGAAAGTAATTCTGTTCTCACATACTTCCAGCAAGTGTTGTTATCTTTAATAAATCTGATTTTTTAAAATAAAGACTAAAAATTGCCTTGTTAGACAGTGTAGAGATAGCTCTATAATTCACCTTTAAAACTTGTGATAAATTAAGGAACATAACAAAAATATGTCTGTATAGAAAATCCATGCTCTCTTATGCTAAATTTCACTGTGTATTTTAAACAACTTCATGATCCTATTAACTGATCACTCTTCTGGAGTAAACTTCTTAATGGAATTTAAACTCTGGACTTTTGCTGCGTGTTACGTGCAGAAAAGGGTGAGTGGAAACAGTCACGTATATGCTGCAGGTCAGCACAGTGGTTCCATTCAGCAAATAATCTGTACAGCAAGTAACATTTCTAGGGAATGGGATGTTACTCCTGGAGCCTTAAATAAACCACTTCTTACCTCTGGGTTATAAGCAGCTGAACATGGATAGCAATATTGGTGGATTAAATTACTAGCATGTGATAGCTCTGTGTGAAGCAAGTCTGTGGCATTAGCCTTGTTTTTAAGGGTGTTTTGGGGGTTAGAGCTACTGTTTGCAAGCTAAGAATAAAAACTATTTTCAGCTGAAGCTGACCTGAGCTAAGTATGCCATGAGGACTGCATTAATCACACACTCTAGGTCAGGCCGAAAGGGACGATCCAATGCCCAGTATGACCTACTGAATATGGGACACAGCTCCTAACCAAGTGGTTGTTTCGTCTGGCTCATGACTTAGTGCTAATCAGAAGAAATTTGCCCCTGGTCTTATATCTAGGTCCATCTGCCTTAGAATTAAGCTGTCAGTTAAATACAGGAAAAAGCACAGAAAGTAGAAAAGCATTCATTACAAACTGGGAAAAAAGTACTCTGAAACATCGAAACGCTAAAAACCTTTCACAATATCATGGAAATTAAACACAAATAGCCTTTCTGCCCCTTATTGTGTGTACAAAATAAAACAGGGTTGTTTTTTTTTCCTCTGTGCTCCAGCAACTCTTATGCAACTGCCCCAGTTATTTTGACATCTAGTAGTTGATGTGAAAGTATATGGTTTCTTTCTAGAACTGGTAAATCCAGTGGCATGTTGCAAGCCAAAGAAGTTTCACAGAAATCATGTGAAAAAGCATTTGGGCTGTTTTCACAGTGTTTATTGAGATTGTATCACATAGTTTCCCTGCTTTCTTTTATTTTTTTTTTTTTTCAACTATGAGCCATCCGGGGTGTGTGATCTTCCCTTAGTGCAGAATCTTTCAATATTGATGCATTCTTTTTTCTCTGTATAATCAAAGGTGTTTCTTTTTATTCTCTTAAAACTAGGTTCATTAATGGGTCATAAAACAGTTTTAATACTATAATACACTCAGCTCTTTAGCTGTCCCTCAGTAATCTCTATATCCCCACATGGATGAAGGAGGATGGCTTCCTGTCACCCATAGCGATGTAATTAAATACTGCAATATACTGGTGAAAAGATCTTGTTTAAGAGCCAGCTGCCTCTGAGGGACAGTGGTGATGTCTTTTCAGAGTTATTTTTGTGCCTTGATTATACATCTGTCTGTATGTATATACACCCTTTCTTTGCAAGCATGAAAACTGGCTCTGGATGTATTAGTCTGTGCTTGGTTTTGCCTATGGGCTCTCAGATATGGCAGCAGTAATGAATTATTTTATGAAGATATGGGTCATGGCTGGAAAAGTCCAGAAGGCTATGAATGTCTTGGAAATAATCCTACATCCCCAACGACGTGTGCAAGGAAATCTGACTGCTCTGTGAACCGTGCTCTATACTTTTCCACAAACAAATCAAGCTACTTATATTCAAAAAAATCCAAGTCCAAAAATGTGTTCCTCCAGTCAAATCCTTTAGATTCATAACAAAGTGGCTGAGCGAATAGACTGCTTTTAATTCTTCTTCACTTTCCTTCCTCTGTTTGTCCAGACTAAAAAATCCCCTCAAAGTCAAAAACCTGGCTGATAAGTGGATTAGGACTGGAGATGTCTCTCTGCCACTCTTCTTCTACTCACTTATTAGAAATCAGTAAAGCCTTTCTTTCATTCAACCTTTCCGCTTGCTGGCATTCTGTCACTGCAACTTCTGCAGGTCTACAGGCAGGTAGAGACAGTAAGACATAGTCAAGGTCTTTGGAAGTACAAAGAAGCAGCTTCACTAAGATAACTCTCACTGTCTCGGGTTTTATCAATATCCTTATGATTCTAGGAATTTATTTTCTCTTCTTTGCTTAGCCCATCATTCTCATTTTTGAAACACTTTGCTTCCCTTGAACGTCTTCCTGTTTCCTGCTCATATGTTGTAATCCTAAACGTAAATGTTCCTAAGAAAATGACTACCTTTACTTCAAGAAAACGTGCAAGATGCCGGCTAACTAAATAAAATTATAGTATCTGAGGTGCATAGTATGGTTAAGTCCTAGGGTTTTGATCCAAACTAAGCAAATATTTTTAGTAGTAGTAATGATGATGATAATAATAATAACAATAATAAAAAAACTAAAACAAAATGCAGAAGTTACCTTTCTAATTTTCCAATACCTCTAAGTTAGGACTAAATGCAAGTGAGAGACCAACAATGTATTGAAATCAATACTTCATTTTCTTCCTTTTTTGTCATGGCATTCCACCTTTTGGTGTACATTCATCTTTTTTTCAAGAACTTTCTTCTATTTATCCCCATAATAAGAGGTGATGGATATAAAACAGACAGGAGATGATTCCCACAAGATGAATATTCATCTGCTCACTGTGAATCTGCTTGAGTGATTTATAGCTCAAGTGTGAACTCTCTGCCACAAGATATTGTAGATGCCCAAGTTCATGTGTGGAGATTTAATATGTTAATGACCGATAAATGCACTGGGGTTTACCCAATATACAGGAACTGTCCCCAGCTCACTGTGGCTCTCAGCCATATATTACCAGGTTAGTTGGATAAAGTATCCTATTGGTGCATCCTTATTTGCCACCGTTCCAACCTTTTGGCCACTGTCAGAGAGAAAACACTGAGCCAGACAGACCTTCTGGTATGGCCTGTTTAAGGTGGTCTCATACATTGCACTAGGTAAGCTAAATAGCAAGAGGTGGTCTTTTATCCTTTCACTTTCAGCAGGCACCTTTCTTTGGGTTTGGAGTCTAGAAAAATACAGTGGGAAAGGTGTTAGGAGTCCATTGCAGTGGGGCTGAAAGGAAGGAAACCCACTCACTTTTAATTCCTGTTGGTTCTTGAGTAAACCTTGCTCTAGTAGGAGAAAGGGATGGCTCAAAGGCTTGTGTGGTGGCATCACTGGAAGGCCAGGCCAACAGGCTGTCGGAGGGCACCTTTGATGCTGTCTGTCAGGGTGCTGGGAGCAGCACAGGACCCTTTGGACCATACTCAGAGCTCTCGGGCAATGCATGTCAAATACAGTCCAAGGAACAGGCAGCTTTCCTGCTCACTGGCAGCTGCTGCTGAAGTCATGCAGCACTGAATGATCCTGGAGATGCAGAAGCTGCAGTGCTTGCACACAGACACCTGCCATGCTGCCCTGGCTTAACTTTTCAGAGAACAATCCTTAAATAGGAAACATCTGGTATCATTTGTGCTGAAGGCCAGCTGAGATCCAGTCTGATAAAATAAATATCTGCTTGAAACATGTTTCTGAAAACATGCATGCAAGAAAGGTCAATTTTATGCCTGCCTGACTGATCAGAATACAAAAAAGGGGATGAAATGTTCTATCCACAGCCTCAGTATAGTGTGATTAGTTTTTCATTTTTATTCAAGGTTCATGTATTGTGTTTCTCTGCCTCCCTTTTGGTGGCACATCATCCTTTATTTTTCTTCTTTACACTTCTTTGAATTTGAACAATATCTCTCATTCAAAGGGCCCTGTTCTGCCTTGTCTGTGATTTATCCTCAGAGATTTGTTTTGTTAGGGGCTGTGAAAAGGCAATGAGCTCACTTTGCATTTTCAATATCAGTGAGCATGAGGATTTAGGGGCTGTAACCATACTCATTAGTATCAGGTGGTGTAAAGTGTAGTGTGTCTCTCGGCACAGGAGTTGCTTCATGCTCAGACCGCTTGTCAGTGTGATGCAGGGAGTGCGACACACTTTCCAGGGGCTTTGGAAATGCTGCAAGTGATGCATTTATTAAGCAAGTTAAAGACGAAATCTTGTTAAACCTTGGGGTTCATGTCCTTGAAATGCAGGACTTCTTTTCCTGTCATGTTTTAATGCAGTTTTGTAAGTCCACAGCAAAACCTACAAGTCACTAACACTTTGCTTTTCTTAATTACAGTGTATTTCTTGTAGTTAAAGTGCTTGAAACAGTAGTTTTTTCTTGTATTTGAAGTGCTTCAACCGTTTCACACTAGTACTGACCTCTCTAAGATATAGTGGCACTGTGTCCAGTCTGGTCACACACCAGAATTTCTGCTCAAAAATCACTTCTTGTCAGGATGGTTTTTGTGGTTCCTCTCTGGACTCCATGTTAGGGAGACACTTTCTGGAGGGGTGATGGCCTGAGCTGGTGTTCAGAGATATCTAAAGCCAGCCTGTTAATCTTACAGATGCTGCCCAAAGCCAAGCTGGCTTTTTTGCTCTCTGCGCTGTTGTAAACTTAACATCTGACTTGTCAATAAATCATTCATAGGCTGTGAGGCCCCAAGGAACATCTACAGCCACCACTCTTGACCCACTTTGCATAGAGACCATTTAATTTCTCCAGAAGAGGGTTAAAGCATGCAAGTCCTCTAGTAACGCAGGGAATCTCATTTTAAAGACTAAGTGACTGGAAGTCTACCGATTCTTCCAGTAATCCCCTCTACCTTTTAATTACCTTCACTGCTGTAAGGCAATATCTTATTACAAGGTCACATTTGTCTATTTTCAGCTCCCATCTGTGAATTTTAAGCGTAGGTAAACCCTTCTCCTTTTCCTTTTCTCTGTTCTTCCTGGAAGCTCCTGGCTAGGCACGTAATTGCCAGACCATCTCTCCCGTAGTTTTTCTTGATGCAATGCAGTACAATGCTATCCTTACATGGTATATAGACCATTTAGCAAGGCGATTCAGGCCAGTCCAGAAGACCAACCCATTCTTGTTATTTGTCATCCCGCCAGCCATTCTGATACCTGCGTATTTGCCTGGCAAGAATTTTATCCTACCATTCTGGTCACCTGGATCACTGATGATATGAACTAACATCGGACCAAAGACATCTTCTTGGTAATATCTCTTCTTTCATAGACCTGCTTCTTGATTTTTTTTTCATTAATGTCACAGTTTGGACAGTTATTCGTGAGCCACTTTCTAATCCATAGAAAGTACTTGCTAATGCAAGGTTATTAGTCAACGTATTGTGTGATACTAAGAAAATTATATGCATTTGTATTTAAAATATGTGACTTTAAAAAATAAAAGCACAAGTGTATACAGCACTTCTTCTCCATGAAACCATACTGACTGGTATTCATTGTACTTTTAGACTCTGACTCTTTATTGATAAAATCCTGAAAAATCTCCGACAAACTAATGCCAGATTGGAAAACTACTTTCTCATTTTTGAAGCAATGGAATTACATTTGAATAGATTCCACTTAAAAGTTGGAGATTTTCTAAAATGTATTTAATAGTCAACCTTATGGATACAAAAAGACCTTTCTCTCTGGCTAAGGAATTTGGTCCAGCTGATTTGGAAATACGTAGTGTAATTGCAATCTCCATTGCTAGAGGTGGGCTGTTAAAAGATGGATGGGTTAAGACTTCTGCAGCTGTGGCATAATTTACTCTCTTCATTTCCTCATTTTTCAGAGGTACATAATTAACTGAACTTGATGCCTGGAGGAGCATCAGAAACCAGGAGTCAACTTATTATCAGTGGTAATGGGAAAACTAATGAGAAGAAACTATTTCTGAAAGTGTCTTTTCGTAAGAGCTGTAGTCATCCAAGCACACCTTTACACTAACCAGGAGTTACAGCTCTGGAGCAGGTCAACAAAAGGACACTCCATCCACATCTAGCATGCTCTTCTCCTCAGGTTCCCTAAATAAGCTCACAAAATAGTGGTATAAAGTGTAAGTCTGAAAATGTCACTGGCAACTTGTCTTAAATGTCCCTGACATATCAGGAGGCTCTTAATCCAAAAGCACAACAACCTGCTCTCCTTTCACTGTCACAAATTAATTCCTGGGGAAGAGTGAGTCTGTGTGAATAAATGATTTGGGGGAAGAAGGTGTTCATAGAGGTTCATTGCCTGAAATAAAAAGACAAGAAAAAAAGAAAAATTCAGACAGTTTAGCTTTGTGTTTCAGAAGTGTGTAAATAGTTTTTTCTCCTAAAATCTGTCACATGAAAGTTAAAGTGTTTTCCTTTCATGCCAAGCTGTAATACGACTCCTGACAGAGAGCACTCTGCTTTTGAACAGCCATGTGTTACGCTCATTCTGTGGTGGCTGATGCTCTGACATCCTCACTGTGTCAGGGTTGACCCCAGCAAAAGCACTTGTTCTGGTGATGGCTCTGATTATGTCTGCTCCTAGGCTGAGCAAAGCTGAACAGGTTTATGGGTCGAGGTTTTGAAGATAGGTTTTGGGAGCAGTGAGCATTTTTTCTTTTTTTTACAGTTTTTTCTCCCCCTGCTTTGTTGCAAGTATTTTTTTTTTGCCAAGTAGGTTGAGCATCTGTCTGTTGCAATTAGATAGCCACTTCGCCTGCAAGATTTTTTAAATTAAATATAAAATAGTAGGATTAGACTCTAACAGCTTTATACACCTTTCAGCAGGAAGGAACTCTGTCTTCTGGGCTTCTGACACAACCAGAATTCAGCAGGCCTGCTCCCTTTTAACTTCAGAGCTTTAATGCTCAGAATAAGGAGTCTGCCACAGCTTGTTTAGTGGTTAAGTTCATTAGCCAGTGTAATGAATTATTGACCAGTGGATAATAGTTTAACACTTGATCAATATGCTAAAGTATTAACAACAACAACAACGAAAGAATCCTAGGTTGAAAAGGTCTTCCTCTCTTAGTAGGGAGAGTGCTTAGGGCTATTTAGCCTTTCTGTCCTTCATAATATGGAGGCTATACAAATTTTTAAGGATTTTATGTGCTTTACAATCGTTAATTCCTTGGGCACATTTTGGACTCATGTCTTTACTTACATTCTACATTTCTGTAAGTATCACATACATCAACTCTTGAATATGAGTTTGGCACTTTTTGTAGATGGAGGTTACTTAATTTACAGTAAGCTGATAAATGTTTTAAAGGAGGTTATCACCATTACCTACATGAGTGTAGATCATGTTGGCGGTAATGCTTTGCAAGTTACACAGAAAAAATAATTAGCTACCTGATTTGGTATCAAATAATCATTTTTTTTCACTGTAGGGGACAGAAAGCCACTTAGGTTCACATCTCTGATGCAGTGCTTATGGGATAAAATCTTGAAACATAAAGAAATTCCCAAGATGGGAGACATAAATTTTATTGTGGCATTTGTAGTTCTTCCTCTTCCTCCACATGTGTGTTTATGTGTCCATCACAATGATTTAATCTAGAGATTCATTTATGCAGGACAATATTCTAAGAAGCAGCTTAAGCTTACTGGCAGGTAATATCACGGAGCTGTATGGCAAAGCCTCTTCCGTTGATTAAAGGAGACTATACGGGAGAAATTGTGGAGATACTCCGCTCTTTTTCCTACATATTTGCTTACTTTCCATATGAAAATTTCTGTCTCCACCCACAGCAGGTGGAGTCCATGCAGGTTTAGGAGGCTGAATTTATTTCTCTTCCATCTTGAAGCACTACGGACATAACAGACTTTATTGATTTAGAATTTTGCTTGATTTTTACCTGTTCATTTCTACAGATTGATTGCCTTCCATGTGAATATAAAAATGTCTCTCTCCACCTCTGTGAAGAATTCTTTTGTTAAGGTATTTGGTGATGACCAAGCATGGAAGAAGCTATAGAAGTATAAATTTCGTAAGGTCATGTCAGTAGGTCAAAAGTTTTTCAACATAACTTGACCAACAGTAATAAAAATCACATAATAATTTGAAAAAAAACACCCCTTTTTTGGCACTTGCACAGCTAGTAATGTCATGCTTGATATTGCACTTTAAATTTCCTGACATTAGGTTAATTAGTTCTTTTCTGGGGCCGTCATTAAGCCATGCCAAACAAGAAAAACTTCCTCCTCATGGGTGATTTAAGAGACTGCAGAAGTGCTGGGAAGTGGCATAGGTTTTACTCTGCCAAGACCGCTTTCTTGTTAGTTTTGGTTTTAATAGTTTTCTAGATTATTAATACCATAATTCTACCAGGCAAAAGTACTAGGAGAGGTTACCTGCCACGATGACAAGACGCAGGTTACACCAGAGTGAGAATTGCATGTATAGCTGCAACTCTCCCTTGGGACATCACGTAGTGCTGTTACAAACAGCTGGATATGTCACAGTTAAATACTACATGTTGCTGTGTGTTGCTATTCATGTGCTTAGTAAGTATGATCATATATATTTTTCTGTAACTGAAACATCTTTATCATTTGTAAATAGTGATGTAGGTTACTAGAAGTACATTAACTTCATGTAGACTTATAAAATGGAATAGGGATGCGTCAGGACATGGAACAATGAGGGACCTCATGTCTCCTCCCCCTGCTTAGGCACACAGATCGCCTTGTGAATATGCCAATGCCCACTGTCTGGGCAAAATGCATAGTGGCCATCCTGCTCTCCAAGGAACCTGGGCACCTACACCCGGTGGAAACACTGCACTTCATGTCCTTAGCCATCTCTGCTATACAAAATAAGAGGACTATTGGATGCTAAATTTGTCAGGCATAGCAATATCTGCCTCCTATTCCCACTGGATAGGCAGGAAAAGGTTCCCCTGAGGAGAGGCAGGATTGAGCCATAAGTGAGGAACGAGGGTTTTCCACAGGATTCATGTGCTACAAGGCAATAATGTCAGCCAGTGAATTCAGAAGAAGCATAGCTGACTGCAGAGGAATTGGCTACAAGTTGTTGAGATGGCACTAACCTTCAGAGATTCAAAATAAAGACAGATTAAGGGTGCCCAGCATTCTATTACTTTGGAAAAAAAAAAAAAAGGCTTGAGGATACTCTGAGAAAGTCTTTATTACTATCGCTGTAGAAAGCACAGTATAATGCAAAAGTTAGGTTGGTAATATGCTCTGTGTTCTGGCTGCACTCCTCAGACCGACACAGATACTGTCAAGGATGAATGGGGTAGAAAAGAGAAATTGCAAAATAGATTGACATCTACTTTCCTGATGGCCCTTTCTACTGAAGATTTGATGAGTCCCATGAGAGCTCTGCCTACAGTACCTCACCGCTGCACAGGCACTCAGTTTCCCCAGCATCATGGACTTCAGCTGTGTGGGTTGCTTACCTTGTAGGTGCCCTGTGGTGACTAAAGCATGTAAGAAGGACCAAGCTTTAGCGCTTTCCCATTTGAGTTACAGCTTTTCCAGAGGCTGCATGTGTCAGGAACAGTTTTACCACCTGTGCCTACTTATGCTGGACATCTAAGGTCTCTTCTTGGAAGGAAAAGTCAGCAAGGAAGAGCTGAGTCTAGTCTTGGTAGAGATCTTCAACATCTAACCTAGAGAGGGTAGAGGGCAAGGTTCCTTTTCTGTTTAAAGAAGCCTGATTTTGTCTGGAGGAAGTGGCTGGAGGCTCATACACATGGTCAGGGCATTGTATAATGGAAAAAAGTTCTTATAGGCCAGCCTATCACAAAGTTAGCCCTGCCTGTATGTAAGAGAGCCTTCTGTGAGTGAGAAGGAGGCCAAATTAAAATTTATAGATATGAAATTAACTGTATACATTTTTCTGCCAGGCTTAGGTCTTGCTAGCTACGCTTTATGGAAGAGGGAATTGGTATAACATTGAGGACAGAATTACGTGAGAAACCAGATGTAAGATAAAAATACTGTCTCTATCCTCATCTGTTCTAGTAGCAAAGTAAAACACTCCAATGAAACATAGACTTCTGGATGAATTTCAAAAATGCTTGTCAAAGTCACTTGAGAATGAAAATACTCAGAAGATTATCAAGTTGAGATGAACCACTGTGTTTATTTTATTATCCCAGGTTATTCTTCCAAGCCTTCCCATCATTTGTGGTACACTTCCTGCAAGCTTGCAAGTCTGGTGTTTGCTGGCAGATGTTTATATAAAGTTGGCTATAATTAAGAAAACTTCAGACATTTAACTGAACTCTCTGATTTAGATACCAAGTAATTAAATAACGACTACTCTGTTTGACATGCTTGTGCTGCATAAAACGATGATAAAAGTGTTTGGGGTGAAATGAAGTGAGAAGTCCGAGTGTCTGTAAGGAAGAAGGAGACACCCAACAGACAGAGGGAGAAAATGTGGGCAGTATTTTCAGCTTGGGTTATGAGGCTGACCTTATAGTTTTTCTGGACTTAACCCATTCCAGATCGTGCTTTTGGAAAGCCATTCTGGCTGCTGAAGGGTAGATGCTCTGTGGATGGCTGTATGGTTCAGAAATTTGAACAAACTTGTGTTTCTTTCCTGTTTGATGGACAAGTTGTTATGAATATCAGAGGTAGCAGAAATGCCAGCTACAGTAAACCTCACTGGGTATCAGCATTTTTTGATCATTTTAGGGGCTGCTGTGCATTGAAAGGAGAGGAAAATCAGTTTTTGTAGTTAAAGGCAGATGTCAATCAGCCAATTTACTAGTGAGGTGTGAAGAATGGCAAAGAAGGTGAGAAAGCCATGGGAAGAGGAACCTGGCCACACCTCTGCTCCCCAAAATAGTGCTCTCTATGTGATGCTGTGCCTTGCTTGTACCCCTCAGCATGGAGCAGTCCTGCTCCTGCAGCTCTCTGGTCAAACCTGAGTGTCCAGCTAAGCTCATGTCATCCCTCCTTCATGAGAAAGTTTTTGTCTCCATGCCTGTGAAAAGTCTGGCTTTCGAAGTTTACAGGTTTTTATATTACACAAAGCGGTGGTGTACTTTGATGACTGTTGGGAAATGGATGGATGTAAGTTGATAAAATGAAAGAGAAAACTGACCCTTGTAATTTATAGTGGTGATCTCCAACACATTTAAATGATAGTCAAATGAATGGTTCTTCTTTGGTGCCAGAATGTTTCTTTTAATTTTCCAGATCTACCTCCTGTAAATAATCTGGCTTTAGTTTTTGTGGAGGGTGCAATGCAGAATGATCATTTGTTAGCGTCACAGTCATTGGGCTGCTTCCTCTGCTTTTCAGAAACAATTTTCTGGACAAAAAGGTCCTTGTTGTGTACGGGTATACAGCCTTGATGACAAAGTGTATGAAGGTTTGCAAAGGCTAGCAGCTGATTAAATGTTTTAATTTAAACTGTCATTTATTTATTTAATGCACAGTAATCAGTGTGAATTTTTCCGTTAACAGTAGCGGCAATAGTTTTCCCTTATGCCAAAATACAGCCTTCTTAGCTCCTTTTTGTTACCTTTTTTTTTTATGACTCTCTAGAAAGGTTTTAAATGCAATTTAACAAAATGTGCTGGTAAAAACATGACTGCCCTGCAAATAATTTAGTTGCTATAGTATTGCCAATAGAGAAAATTAAGATTTCTGCAAAGAAATCAATGAAATGTTCCTTTAGCTGTAAAAGAAACCAGTGTACCACTGTTGCTTTCAGGCCACCCCAGGCAATCCTGTTCATAGACAGTAATGATGATACTATTGCTGGTGCCAGATGCCTCTCCTTACCAGAGCTGAGGGTAGGGTGAGAGCTGACTTCTCCGGCTTGGAACTGCAAGTTTTGCATGGGGAAAAGACATCCTCATAATATTTAACATTAAACCAGTCCCTTTTATTTAAACACTCACAATGCTTTACAAGCCTTAGCTAATGAAGCCTTACAACACCCTGCAGTGCGCTGCAGGAAAGCGCTGTATGGGATTATTACATTGAAGCACTGCCAGCTGGCGTGGAGCCCTGCGAGAGTCCTCCCACATGAAAAAGACCTGCTTAGAGATCTGCTTGGCTGGTCTCCATTATCGAGAGTAGACAGGCAGATCTCTCTGAAGGTGTGAAGGGGATGTACCAGTGGTGTGTTTAACAATAACATTGAGATATGATTCTTTCTTTGTAAAAATAAATGGACTCCTCATTAAGGTGGTTGTGAGATGCTGTAACTGCACTTGCCTTTGCAGCCCTTCCCCTTCATGTGGGCTCCTTGGGCCTCTGTTCAGCTTCTCCTTCTTTCAACTTTTGCTTCTCCTTCCACATTTTTTGCAAGTTCACAGAAGTGAAACAGAAACGTTGAAAAAAAATATATTCCTTTTGTCTTTCCCTTTGTGAATGTGAAGAGTGTGCTGGGTTAGGGCAGTACAATGGGCAATGAGAGTTTACCAGCATAACACAAGGCACACCTGACAACATAACAGTGTGAAATTATAGCTGAGTAGTCAGCGTCAGCAGGGACTGGGTAGCAATGCAGAAGATAAGGACAACAACAAAAAAGGTAATAGTTTAGCTGAAAAATACATGTCAAAAAAAACCCGGTACTGATTACTAAAAAGTTCACTAGCCAGGTATTTCATTGGTAGAAAAAGTGAATGTTTTAGACCTGTTACAAAAATAAGCAAGTTAGGGCATAAAAAGGCTTAGGACTGGCTGTTCCTCCCACAATGTTCACACGCTGGGCCCATGCAGCCACAGAAGCATGCATGTGCTCACAGGCAGAGCATGAGGTACTGACTCCGCAGCAGCCCATGGGAAAGCTCCAGAGCTTGGGTCCAGCAAGCTTGGTCTGGCTCCTGTCACCCACACTGACAGCTGACTGAAAAGGGGAAAAAGAAAAGGCAAAAAAAAGCCCAGCTGAGCCTCACTGAAATTACCCAGCAGCCGTTGGCAATAACAAATTGAATAGCACCAGTTAGAGGATGCTCATATGGACCCGGTGCAGCCAGTTCAGTCCCAGGCTTATTTAAATTCTGCTTATTAGGGACAGTGCCGGGGCCTGGCTGTGGCCTTCATGGCGCCTTCAGCACTGAGGCAACTTCAGAGTGTGTGACGGTGGTGACAGTGGCAGTGGTGGTGGTGGTGGTGGCAGGGGCAGCTGGTGCTAGGGTGCAGCACGGCTCCCATTGCCCAGGGATCTGTGGGCCATGGGACCATGGGTCTCATGCTCCTGTGTGCAAACGCAAATTGCCTCTGCTTGTTCGCTGGCCATCATGTGTAATCTCCCATCTGCTCCCACGTCCTCTCCCCTTGGGTTCTCACAGCAGATTTGGCATGTGTTTTTGATCTGAACTTCCTGGCAGCCGTGGGGACACCCTGCAGCTAAACCCTGGATCCAAACTATGAAAGGCAGTCTCTCTGAACACTCAGTTCAGAGCCATGGGTCTTGACTTGGTCACGCAGATGTGGAGGCCAACTGACCAGTCTGGATCTCAGTGGCAATTTTCTCAGACTTTTTGGGGCTGGGCGTCCTAACTTTAGTGATAGACTGGTGGGCAAGTTCTCGTGCTCTCTTGTGTTTTTCACAAGCTGCCTGGGCTTGCTTTAGATATGATAATGCTGATGGGCTTTTTGTAGCAAGTGTGTGTTTGAGTCACACAGTATGCTTTGCCCTCTCTTATTTAGGGTTTCAAACAGACATACTGTTTACAGCTATCATTAGAAGGAATAGTCCTTTGGGCATAATCTAACATGCAATTTCTTTATGCTTGCTGTGAGACTGGAACATCATGATCATATTCCAAAATGGTCATAAACTCTTGCTCATCTTATCACATTTATTGTATTAGGTCATGACCCCCCAAAGAGCTTATTTTAATAGCTCTTCTTTCTTGGTGGTTCTCAATGAACCACATTTTTGAGAACCAACCAATGAATTCAAACACTTGAGTTTTTTTGTTATTACAGTTTTGCAGATGACTCTCTAGTGTTTCAATGTAGCATCTAAATATAAGTGTACTGTGTACTGTTTTTGTAACAGCTCTTAAAAGGGCACTTTCTTTCAATGCTAACAGTGTTTTCCAAGTTATCCATCTTTCTTATCTGTCTGTGTTTTCTATCTCCTTAATAATCACTGTAATTTAATTCTGTCTTCATTGCTGCTAGGTACAACTCTTAGGGCACTTTTGTTCTAGACCTAATTTCTGTAGGAGGCCTTTCCTGCCTCTTACCCATTGTCTTCACTGCTTTCACCTCTTCTCCAGTGGGTGTGTGTACGCAATTACAAAACACTTTTGAGACTCAGTCACGATACATAGATTTTGCATGACTTTGATTAAGCCCTATAAATGTGGCCTATGGTTTTATTCAGACTTATGGATCAAACAGCTGTTTCTGTAAAAGGCAGTCCTGACCATCTTCATGTCAGTGCCACTGCTTACTTTTCTGCTCCGTCTTAAAAGGTAAGGTGTGTTTTGGGGTCAGGATGAATAGTTTGGCATCCAAGCATTGAAAGTGACACATGCCAGCTGCCTAGAAGTCATTGCAGCTGCCTGCTTCCTTGGGGGTGAAACTTCCCCAGGACCTGACTGTTGTGCCAGCCCACATGGGTTTTTGCCTTCCACATGGGTCATTGCTGCTAACTGAGCAACTCAGCCACAGCCCCCTGTCCCTTTCTGTGAAATGGTGGCAGAACCTCCTACTTAACCAAAATAGACTTCGTCTTCCTGCTGCACTCAGTAGTCTCCCAATTGGAATGGCTCCGTTCCAGCAGAAATGCACAAGGGAAGCCGTAGGAAACCACTTCACTCTCCTTTGTGCTCGGTATGCAAAATCCAGCCATAATTGCACACTTGGTACTTGCAGAACTTTATAATTCATTTGTCTGCAGAGGACGAAGGGCATCTTCTTTGGTCATCTGGTAAGGATTCAGAGATACAGCTGGCCAAAGAGGAATATAACAAATGTATTGCTTTCTACATTTAAGCCTCTTGCTCTCCCAGCAGTCCTTGCCATACTCTTTTCTGTGGCTGAAACAGCTCTGAATATAACAAATAACAGTGATTAGTTTATGGAGTAAATTGTCAAGTAAACGCATCTTGAGCATCAGGGCAGAGCAAAGTCGAGCTTTGCTATTTGCGTCCGCTGGATACAGTTTGGATTTATCATTTCCATTCACTTTCAATGTTGTATTGAGATTGATTTAATATTCTTTTATAAGCTGATACTGCTTTGTATTAATCGCTGCAAACCTCATAGAATATGTCATTTTTTTGGCAGTAAGTGAAAGAAGCTGGTGCTGAGGCATCTCTGTGGATTGGATGTGCATGCATCAGTTTTGAGCACAAAATAGTTTTGCCAGTGTTACCCTTTGGAAGCTCTCAATCTGGGTTTAGGGTCTAGAGCAAGCCTGTGTAGGCATAACTTGAAGCTCTGCTGGGTGAGGGTGGGGGAAAGGAAGAGGGAGCGAGATGCAAAGCTTGGAAAATGGGGCTTTCGTTACTCATCATGCCACATACCCCACTTGAAACCTGGGTCAAAACATCGGGGCTTCAGCACTCACCACAGCAGGAGCTGAAATGCATGGAGGACTATTCTAAACCTTGTGAGTTTGAGGTGAAGAACACTGCTGCTTTCCAAGCCAGTCTCTGACAAGGAAAGGCTTCTAGTGGCTTCAGGAAACATTCTTCCTTTAAGAAGGCGTGTAACAGGAATTTCAAGGCATGAAGGCAAGGAACTGGAAGATGAAGAGGATCTAAGAGATTTATCAAAGGAGATATATGTAAGGGGATTGTGTGGGAAGAAGTGTCACCTCACTACCAGAGAGATATCTAAACTAAAACATGCCCCAAGAAATCTCTAGATGAGACACATATAAACTGCTTAATTGCAGGACTGTATACAAGTTTCTGTTGACTATCATTTTAATTAGCATCAGCAGAAGAAAATCTTCTCAGCCATAGAATAAAACTCAGAGGAGATGCTGAGGAGATAGCTTTGAACACATAACTGAAAGCTTTGAAATTAGCTACTGTCAGTACCTTGGATCCAAGCCTTTTCTTGCACATATAAATTTAGTTACTAACTGCTCCTCTAACTGCTTCTACTGCCTGACAAATGCTGGAGGAGAGCTTCTCTTTTCCAAGCTAGGAAAGGAGAAAGACACACATGTGGGACCAGAGGGGGCTGCAGCCATATAATAGGTTTAGAACTGTAAGGAACATACATCCTAACAGGGACATTTGGTGATATATGCAGAATGGCCTCTGATTTAGGGCCTGTGATAGTGACTGGCATTCAAATACCGGTGGAAGCAAACCCTGGAAATGCATGGAAAGTCTCTTGATTCCTAGGGAAATGGGGCTTCTGAACCATACAGTTTCCATGTGTCCTCGACTCTCTGCTTGAAGTGGATCTATCTTCTGAGTGACTGGATGTGAGTGAGGATATACCTTCAGCCTCCAGTGTTGAGTTCAGTCAGGTGGACAGACCGAGGTATTCAGCCAGAGCTGTGTCCTGCCAGTTGCCAGAAGCTCCTGAATTCAATGAAATGGTCACAACGGTTACTAATTCTGAGAGGTGTGATCATGGCTTCTCATGGGCGTGGAGAGAACAATGAACCTAGGAGGGACAGAGTACAAGTTGTCTTTGTGCTTTCTCCAAAATGTTGGTTCTTTGAACTTTTACAAATCTGGAAAATAGCTGGAAAGAAGGAAGCCCCCTGTCCACAGTGCAAGCCAGCAAGCCCCTGCCCCCCCTGCAGGGGTGGCATTTCTGCAAGTGAATGCATTTTTATTTGCCTGTCTAAGCTAGTGTAAAAGCATGTCCCCTGACCTTGTTGTTCAACCCCTGTTAAAGATGACAGCACTGGACGGCAGGTTCTTCTCTGAATCTGTAATGGGGTGGTGGAGCTGCGATACCTTCCCTGAGGAGGTGCTGGAGGCCCAGTGGAGTCATGGCCTGGGTGTGCAAGCTGCGAGATAGTGCACTGCCCGTGCGCAGGTCCATGGTGCCAAACTGTGTGCCTATGCCATGACACCGCGCCAGCTCCACCATGTGGGCTTGGATGGATCCAACAGAGCTGCTGGCCAGGTGCATCTGGTGGAGATCCCACACCTAAGTCCAATTTTTAATGACCAGAGGCCTTTGACCTGTTTACAGTGGAAAACCTGTGACCACATACCATTTTTACCAGCCAAAGGATTCAGAAACAGCTAAAATAATGAAACTGAAGCATAAATTAGACAGAATTGTCAGGACTGGAGAATGAAAACTGCGTGCATACTAAATTGATAGAAAGAAATGTTTTTGTCATTGTTGAGGAGAGAGCAATAACATGACTGGTACGTTGGCTAATAGGTGCTTGTTTGTTTTGAAAGTGTTACACTGTCTTACTGCAAACATCTGCTGGTTGCATATCTCCCTGAAGGGGTATGTCTCTAATAGCAGCTCAGCTTCTTTAGAAAGTGCTGGAAGAACCGCTGGAGAAAACATAGCTCACTTTTACAGAAAAAGTAGTGGCCTATGATCTTAGTGTTGAGGGGATGTGCTCACAGAGGGACTGTGTAAAGGTCAGAAACAAGCTCTCCCACTGAGCCGTGGCAGCCAGTTTAGTCACTGGGACTGGCTCCCTCTGCAACCACATTCTTTCCCATAAAGTGACCACAGCAGGAAAAAAAGCAAGACTAGTCAAAGGAGTCAGTATGAAAAAAAGTTTTTAACTTGCAAGTTGCAGGAAGGATAGGAAAGAAGGAAAAAGTCTGTGGGTGACTGGCTTCCTAAGAGGCAGGTAACTGTGTTGTGTGAGTGGCAGAAGTAACATGCGGGCAAAAAGGTGGGACCCAAATACTGACAGCAGCCTGAGCAAGGCCCCGTATGCCCATGACGGGCAGAACTGATATCCTCCTAACCCTCCTCCCCTGCTTGAGAGCTGTAATGGCAGAAATTATAGCTGAAAATGAGGGGGCTTCACGTGGGAGGAAAGAAATTGAGACTGAGCTTGGGAGAAGGAGAATATGGAGCCAGGAGAGGAGGAGAAGTCAAGACACATTATTTTTGTCACTTTGTTCATTCATTTTGTCACCTGTTCTCTGTTCTAGACTTCTTTACCACCAAGGCTGTGTTAGACAGTCCTACTATTAGACTGCCCTAGGCTCCACTGTTGATTAACTTACTGACGCCCAAAGAAACCACTAAAACATCATTGATGTAGCACGAGTTGTTTAAATAGGCTTATTGTTAATGGTCAAACTAGGATTTGGACTTGTAAAAAGAATAACAGGAGGGAACGGATTCATTCTCAGTGGTGGGGTAGGCCCTCAGAGAAGGTGGCAGTCAGCAGTCAATTCTCATGACTGAGGAGGTGCAGTCATGTCTTCCTAAAATTATGGCCACATAATGGGAATTGAAAGGTATAAAAAAACCTGCACAAAACCAATAGATGGATAAATAAAGGGGGGAAAAAATCCAGGGAAAGCTGGCTCTAATGGAGATCCTGTAAGGAGAAGTCACGTGAGGGTTTCCCAGGAGTGCCTTTTGGGTAAATCCGAGGCTGGGGATAGAGCCAAGCTAGACCACTGCTGACAAAGACCTGTAATGTTACATCTTTCCAGCATAAGGCATAAAATGGGCAGATGGCCGTGGCTTGCTCCCTTGTGGTCTGGCCTGGATCCATGAAAGGTTAGTCTAGTAAAAACATCTGGAGTTGGCTTCTGGGTCTCTTGGGGCAAATGGATTCCTACGCCCATAGAGGAGGAGCAGAGCCTAATGGATGAGGAAGGAATGGGGTAACTGCGCAAGCTTTTCACCCCAGTCCCAAATTGTTGGTGTATACTGGAAAAATGTGATTCTCATCAATATGTTCTGTCTGATCTGCCTCACATTACATTTTGTAAGCATCAGAATACTATGTGAGGTCTAACCTTCCATTTTAAAATATTTTAATCACTTGTCTGTAAGACAAAACATACATTGTCCTCCTCACGGACAATAAAAGCTTGCTCCTGGAGAAGAAACATCCCTCCTCTCTGTGGAGGAGCATTGGCTTGTGGGGTCGCGTCCCAGATGCCAATGTGTCAGGTCTACCTGGCATCCATGCATCTGGCACAGTACACCTGCAGGGGCAGTTGAGAAGAAGGTCTTGTATTTGAAATAGCTTACCAAGAGGCTTGGTCTACAGATTGGGAGTGGATGGCTGGTCTGGTAGCACTTGCCATGCATTTTTTCTTTCAGGATCCAAAGTCACTGGTTCAAGTATGGCCCAGGGCCACCCACTTGCTGGTGGAACGACGGAGCTCGTTTGCAAGGCTGTGGTCCTTAATAAGCTAAGTTAATTGAGGAAAATGGTGGCAGTTTCCACGGCTCATACGCTGTTCAGGGAACACACATTAGAACACCTCTCTTCGAAACAGGTTCAAGCAGAGCTTCATGCTTGATTGCTTCCTAGGAAAGCTGAAGGGCATTGCCACCCGGAGTACTGCTATACCTCTTAGCAATGGCTGCAGGGAAAGGGAAAGACTTCTTTTTTCAGCCTGCAAGTGCTCTCTCACTTTTCTTTTCCATGAGGAAACTGAGTCTTAGAGGCTCAGGAGGCAGATACGGTTCCCAGAAGTAATATCTGGCCTGATATGTATTTTTCAGGACATAAAGTGATCACTTATCTGAAGCAAAGGTTACAGCAGAACTGTTAACTTAAAGCAGTTCTGCCCAACCACAATAAATGTGAACCTGCTAAAGTGTGGAAAGAGCTTGGAATAAACCTGAGACTGTTGCCCTTAGAAAAGAAAGCTTTCAAAGCATGGCCAAGGATTCTGTAGGACTGAGCAGCACACTTTTGGAAGGGACAAATAGTCATGCTGGCAGATGCTACTTGACATTATCATTGTCTGTTGCTGTCTCCAGGTAGGGCAGTGGCAGGGTGTCTGCTCTCTGGCAGGTCAGGTCTCCTTTGGGAGGTCCTCAGGGAACAGGCAACTGGGGCCTTCAACATAGTTCTCCTGCAATGGAAAAATTTGAAATGTTAATTAAAATGAAGTTGAGGACTTCAACCACAACCTCTACAGACCTGGAGCAAGTGATCAATTCTGACAGTGTCCACAGCACAGGGCTTTCTGTTGTGCTGGCATGTGGTAGGGGAGATATAGGACCTGGGCTTGCTGAGAGCCAGATAGGAGTGAACATGCACGGAAAGGGGGGTTGTACAGGAGCGTGTTGCCTAAATGGAGCTTTTGGCATGTCCCCACCATCTGTAAGGTGACTGGAAAGATCCTTCCACCTAGTTTGTAGGCAGCTGGAATGTGTTACCTTTCTGGAATATGCTGGCCTCTGTCAAATGTATTTTGATTTTTTTTATTGCTGAGTTCCGTAGGGACACTTTCATGAACATACTGATGGGCTTTGTTTAGAGAAAAAAGAAACAGTTCTTGGAGGGTCTGTAAAAAACAATGTACATAGAGTGTCTTGTATATACATATGTATGTGTATATGCATAGTTCCTTGATTTAGCTTATGGAGTTAAGATGGAAAAAACTAATTTTGAATCTACCAATCTTGAAAAGCTTTGCAAAGACATATTAATGCAGAGCCAAAACATAAGAATCTGACCTAGGTTGGTTTATAGACATGAGCAAAAATATTTACTCAGCTAGTAAGTATTTGATTAACCTTTGTTTATTGCTTCAAGATGAGAGACAGTTAAAATACAGGAACTTGTGAATTATATTTTTGCTTTTTGGCTAATGTTCACTTCCTCCACAGAAAAAATATGGTGTAGTTAGGAAACAAATGTATTTTTATTTTTGTCATCTCAAAATCAGTATTTCAAAGTCCAGAACTGAAATCAGGAGAAATGTGCCTATTCTTTTTTTTTGTTTAAAGCTAAAGCAGAGGACAGTTACAAGCAATGCAAGGCCATGCATCACATAACTCCCCTGATGCAGCAGACATGCAGATACAGGCAAAAGCACATGCAAATCTTTTGCTTTCTGAGTTGAAGAGAAACCTAGAAGAGCACTCTGACACAGTCCAATATGCCCCAGTCAGAAACAGGTTTTGTTGGTGTAAATTGTGGGGCATTTGGGACAGGAAGAGTCTCTGTCTCAGGCACTCTTAGAGTCTGGTGGTGGTCGTCCAGGGTAGCATTTTGCAAAGTAGCCAGCACTGGTGTTTCCACTGTGAATGTTCATTCCCCCTCCACGAGAGCAACTCTGAAGACCCCTCCTTGTAAGATAAAGGTTGAGTAGAAAGTTGTACGGTGTACAACGCAGTTATTTAGCAAAGGTCAGTCCTGTTTTGTGGTAAACTCCTGTCTTGAGTTTCCTGGCTCAAGTGAACTCCTTAGCCAAACTGGATCTGTAGCTTTGTTTCCTAAGCTGGCTCAGATCCCCAGGCAGTGTCAGAACCCAGGCCTACACCCAGCCGCGGTGATGAAGGTGGAGACCAGGCAGGTTTGTCCACAGCCTCATAATCTACCACTCTGCTCGAAGGACAAAATCTCTTTCTTGTGCCCATGCCCAGGTTCATTTTATTAACATTTGTGTTTGCTTTTCTTACTGGGCACCTACACGATCAAGCCATTAATTAGAAGGTCAAAAAAACCCTGCATGGGACATAATTTATATTTTGAGGGAGTGCTTCAATCCCTGTAAACTTGCAGCAGTATTATACCTGGTGTGGTCCTCATTACCTGCAAAACCCAGTGCTACCCAAAGGCAGGCATTTTTCGATAGCTCTGCTTCGCAGGAGAGGGAATTGAAGCACAGAGAAATGCTGTGAATTATCCAGCACTACGAAGTGGTTTAATGCGAAGCCTTGGGGTTTGTTTTGACTTTTGTGATTCTCAGTCTGATTCTATGTCCACTGCCAAGATAGCAAATGTTTCTACATTTCCAGAGAGAAATGCATTGCTTTGGGCTGGGCAAAACCCAAGAACACAACTCTCTTAAGATCTCTGGGCTTTATGATGGGGAAGGAGTGTATTTTACTGTTAAACTTGGAATGAATAATAATAATAACAACAACAACAACAATAATAATAATAAAAAAAACAACTATTTTGTTTCTTATTCTAGACCCCTTGGATTTACTGTTTTACAAGCTCTTACTTATTTAAAAAATAATTCAGACTGGTCCTGTGATGGCCTCACTTGTGGCTGTGAGAAGCAGAGAAACACTGGGACGCAGGTTGGAGCCAAGTGATGATGAGCAGCTCAGAGAAGTGCCACTTCCAAGAAACAGGCACTCAGCTAATGAAGGTTTCTAAGTGCAACAGGGGCAGAAGATTGTCCAAGAGAGTCAGAAAGTATGTATTTCTCCAGCATTTGCTGGGGCTTTGGCTCACCCCAGACTAGGCGTGTTTGGGGAGCAGTGACCCTTCTTAGTGTTACCAGCTCTGGACATCCTTTGGTTAGGCACTACAGAAGTTTTTCTGTCCGTGAGTGCGTCTGTAAGAGTGTTGAGTGGGGAGGGTGCATTGCAAATGGGGCTTTGGTACTGTTCTCTGACTCCAGTGCACTCAAAACACAGTTTCAGTATGGATTCAGGTTTTACTGAATCCACCAGATTCAGTACATGCTGGATGAATGCTAAAAAACCCACCTGTAAACTTGGTCTGACAAAGGTTTGGCCAGTTTGTTGGTGGGGGAGTGGGCATTGAGGAGCAAGGTTGCTGGATGGGAAGCATCCAAACATGAGAGTAGAAGTTTGGAAACCAGGTGGAACCTGGGTTCAACCCAGTGCTACACACTGCTGACTGGGAGACCTCCAGCAGTTCACTTGGTCTCCCTGTGGTCTAATAAACCAAACTGTAAGTTTGTTTACAAGCTGAAAACCAGATGGTGCATCTGGGAAGAGCAGGCTCAGGCAAATATCTTTAACTCCCATTTACAAGACTTGTGCATCCTTCTCCGAGCAGTGCTGATCCAGCCACAAGCCGTAGGAGATGAAATGAAAGTATTCTCTGGAAATGTTTGACTTGGATTTTTTCCTTACTTTTCCCTTAGTAAATGCTATTCTGATTGCCTCTGAAGGACAGCAATATGAGCTGAATTTGAGACCAAAACTCCAAGGAGCAAACAAATTGTTCATTTTCCAGAGAAAACTTGTAATATCTTGGTTGTAAGTCAGAGGATGGGATTGCAATAGTCAGACTCAGATGCCTGCAGAGAGGTTCCTGCAGAGACTTCTGTCCTCAATGGCAATTGCTAGGCCGTATTTATCACCAGTAAATTTCCTCAAGCAACAGCAACAGCAACAGGTCAGATCGTGCATTTGGAAATAATCTGTGCTATGAGCTTTCCATCTTTCTGCTGCATTTTGGTACTTGGTGAGAAAAATCAGCTGCCTGCTTCTGATGCTTTACTTCCTTTCCTCCTCTCCCTGTACATGTCTTCTCAGCTTTCAGCCCACTGGGGTCAAATCACCTCTGGGATGCTGGTGGGCTGCAGACAGTGCTGCATGAAACTGCTGACACTCCACTTTAGTTGTGGGCTGTACACAGAAGACCTGACAAGGAATAGGAACATGTGCAGTCCGGAGAGGGATGGTCTCCAAATCTGCTCATGCACCATGTGACGAGGTGTGCAAGCCGTGCAGCGAAACAGGGTGCTGATACAGGGCTATTTCTGTGCTGGTGTATCTGTGACAGTGTTCTCTTAGTCATGGTATTTTGTGCAAGTGTCAGGGGGAGCCTGAGACTATTTCATCTGTATGTACAAATCACATCAATGTGGGTTTTCCAGACCAGATGTTGATACTATATAGTGCTGAGCAAACCTCATATGCATGTTTTCTGTTTCACTTTCTGAGCCTTGGGACGGATGGACTGAAAATACGCTATTAATCTAAATACAGAAATAACTTCTCACTCATACTTTTTATTCAAACATTAAAGCTATGAAACTAACTCACCAACTATATTATTAGCTAGATATCATACTTGGGGGACATATTTGTATAAGACAGCTCTTTTCTCCCTTCCAGTTGTCAAAAGAACTAGACAGTTCTGGAAAGAAAAAACACATGCAAAGTTTCACTTTGTTCTCAAATTTACTTATATTTTGGTCAAAATGAAAAAAAAAAGAATACTCTAACATTTGTAAAGTTGATAGAGAAGGGTGTCTGTGTATGGTGGTGAATTGAACAATAAGGCTAAACTTAGTGGAGTCACAGCTGCATAAAGTTTGTAAGCGAATAGAATCAATCCTTATACATTTGGAATTCTTACAGCTCAGTGATTTATGGCAATGAAATACAAACCAAGTAAAGAAAGAAATGTTTTGGGCAGACAAACTTCATGGGAAGATTATGAGCTAAGTGAACAACTCTATAAAGCAGACTCTAAACTGGAATCATTGAAAATCATTTATTAAACAGCATGATCTTTATTATTGTAATCCATCAGAATTTGATCATTGGACTACATTTTTGCTAAGCAAAGCAATTCCTACCCCTAAGCAAGTGGGGATGTGCTTATCTAAAAAAAAAAACCAAAACTGGTAGAAATAGAGCCTGCAGTAAAAAACAATTAGTTTTCATCAAAAACCAGGAGCTATTTCATTGTCATAATTATTATTATACCAGTTAAAAACAAATTAGTAGGTAGTTTTGAAATTGTACACCCTTATATTTGTGCAGGCTGTTAATTTTTCATGCTGGCAAGTGAGTGTATTTTCTCAGGTGGTAGCCACTGGCTTTATTCAAACTGGATCTTGCCAGCTGGAGCCCAGCTGTTCCAGAACTATAGAGAACAGTGATTCCTTGAAAAATGTGGTCTGTGTTGGAAAGAAGGGTCTTTTCTTTGGGAATGATATCTAACTCATTCATATTTCTTCATATTTTCTGATTTTAGGCCTTGATCTAGGAACTCACTGAAATCCCACCGTTACGGAGGAAAATATTTAAACACATATGGCACTTTTCCTCAGAAAATACAGGCACAGCATTCAGTTCATTGGATGAACCACTGATTTCTCCAGTAGAGTGGATATGACAGTGCAAGGAGAAATGCTGAAGCATCACTTCCTTTCACGTGACTTAAGCATGTGCCGGAGTTTAAACGCGTGCTTAACTAACCTTTCTGCATAGGGATGTTTTCCTGACTCTGGACCTTAATTACAAGCATATTTTTGGCAGCTGTTTACATTTCTGATGTGCTTCTGAAGTGCCTTTGCTTTGCAGCGGTAACTTCTTCAAAGTATGGCAAAATGGCACAAAGATATTTGTAAATGCGAACTCCTCCAGTGGTGGAGGAGTGTCTTTGCAAAGGCACGTATTTTGGTAGAAAGACTGTGTCCTGCTTGCAAGGTTTAAAAAATCTAATTCATCTCAAAGACTGTGAGTAAGATTGGGTCCTTATGAAGCAATACATTTAATGGTGCAAGCATGAAATTGTCAAACCAATTTGTAGAAGGCCATTTCATTTAAAGGATGGGAGTTTAAGCCACCTAAAACCTGTCCTGAATTAATTGATCATTGGAGGTATTCACATGAAAATTTTGCAGCTGTAGATCCAAATAGTTAAGGTGTTTAAGAGCTATTAATTCCCTGAAACAGATGGAAACACTGCTTTTATTGAAATCATTTAAGAAAACCCTCACAATCTGGGCTAACAGCAAAAAATAATGAACTGTACCAGTGAAGGCAACAGCCCACTCAAAATGAACTGTTCAAATCAAATATGGTACAGTCAGTGTCTGCACAGGTTTAATAGTACTGCAACCTTTTTGTCCTGCAAAGCTGAAGTTAGTTATTTGTAAATCATTACCATGATGACACTGCAATACACTGTACAATGTTTGGATTAACCCTTTACACATGAGATTGCAAAGCACTGAAGCTGTAGGTATATTTCTGACTATCTCAGAGGGGTTGAGACCTTATCTATTCCCTACTTCAAGTTTACTTCATGATGGTATTAATTAGAGGTCTCCACAAGAAAGGAATCTCTGCATTTCCTGGTGGTTATACTGAGAAATAGTGAGTCACTTCCCTTTCCAGGAATATCTGTGAACTTGGTTTTATCGAAAGGCTTATGCATAGCAGGTGGTGCTTTTGAAATAAAGTGGCTCACAGAAGTCACTGTGAACTTGAAAGGAAAGATTCTGTGTTTCTTCTTCTCCCTATCCCAGGTGGAAAAATGTCAGCAACGGCTCAGGAAACCAAGAGTCCTCTTTCTTCCCAGGCAGGATCTGTCGCCTGAGCGTGGGTGGCCACAGCTGACCTGCTCACTTGAGGATCCTGTTGTAATCAGCAGGTAGACACAGCACATCTTGCTCTGAAAAATTAATCTTAAGTAGATCAGCAGCCTGGTGCCCAAAAAGCGCAGAAGTGTCTTAACCTAGGGGTATCCACTGCAAATAAATACTGCGAAGCCAAAAGCCGAAGAGTTTCTTGGCCTGGCAATGAGTTACTGCACGAGCAAGGAAACACCCTCGCATTGTTAACAATAATCTGTTTAACAGCTATTATACGTTCATCATTTGAACGAGAAAATAAAAAAAAATGGAGAAATGGCACAGGCACAGCCAAGACATTGAACTTGCAGAATTATAATCTGAGGAAAGCTGATGCATGTGTTCGTTTCTCTCCCTGATTTCAGCTCTGTCCTTTGTCACAGCAATATCCTTGCCTTAATATTCTCTTTCTGTGCCTTTCACCCCTTTTCCCTGAGGCTAGAGATGCTGGACTAACACTCTGACCCTATGTCCCAATAGTTCTGAATACCTCCTGATGCAGTGAAGGTCCTCTGTCATGTCCTCAGCAGTCTCATCATCTTTCCTTGATGATGGCTTGGGTTGCTGCCATCCTTGTTTTGGGTCCCTTCAGCAGAGAAGGAAAACATTGCCGCTTCTGTATCTGCCACTTCCCTACTTTTTGTCAGGACACAGGTCCCCATTTGTTGAATTGAGCTGGCTCTGCTTTGGGGAGAGGTTCCCACAGCACCAACTGTGAGCATGGGGTGCACCCATGGCAGCTGGGACAGGAGCCTGTGGAAGGCTACTGCCTGTGTTACCAGAGGTGAGATATGTTCCTGGAAGTGGATCACAATTAGAAGGGCTTGGGGTGCCCCAGAGTAGGGAAATGGTTTTGTCTTCCTTCAGACCTCCAGAGGAAGTGGATGGTCCTCCCTAGGCAGAGACATGTACATTGCCTGGCTGATCAACATGGAGCATCCCGGGTGTACACACACGTAGTCTCCTCCTTGGTGGCTGGAGTAGAATCTTTTGGACTGCATCTATCCCTCCTTCTTGCTTCTGTGCAGGTTAGCTACGTCACAAATGATTTTCAGTAGAGCTAGTTATATTTCAGCTCTTATCAGGCTACTTTGGGTTTTTACATTGAATGAGATATAACACAATGAAATTTAAAGCTGTTACTAAGTCTGAGGGATTGGATCTGTTAATGGCAATGAATGCTGATCCCATTATCATCCCAGTGATGGCAGCTCCAGCATCCAGCACTGCTGCTCGTCAAGAGCTCGCTCTTTTCTGAGGAGTCAGGAGAAACACCTGTAATCGTGAGAGGCATCATATTCTGTTGTCACAGCAGTCTTGCACTTCTCTGTCACTGGTACTGTGATTATGCATACAGTGATTAAGTAGCTAATTGGGGAGTCTGGTCTTCTGACTAAGCCCTGGACCAGAGGGTCGGGCTGGTGTCAGCACCACATGCGAGTCCTGTGACCTCAGGAAAGCCACTTACTACCTATGTCTCTGTTTTCCCAAGGAGAGTATTATTTTTTTTTCACCTCATTGGGGTGTTGAGCATATCCTTTAAGCAGATGGGATTATGGCAATGCAAACGTTATTGCAGGATCCTTATGAATATGTATCTCATCACAGCTGTTTGGAGTTCATCGCTTCTCTGTGGTGGGCTAACTCCAAAATAAAGCGTAGTTAATGTCCTTATTAAGCATTGCACCCTATCTGATTTTTGTCTGGCACTGAATAAAAGGTTAAGCAAGATGTAAACAACAGCAGGTTTTTTTCTGTGTCCAAAGAGCCACATTCAAGTAAAACAGTGATGCACTGAATTTTTAAGAGAAGTGTGTTTGTACTCCAGCTTAGGTGACAGCAAGGAGAATGGCTTTGCTTAAACAAAACAGCCTCAAAAAAATCTTAAATTCCATGAGCCATTGCAGATGATATCTCTTGGTACTTCTGATAGGACTCCAATGGCCAGAGTTTTGAAACAGATCTACCAGAACTTTCCCCTACAATGAGTTTCCCAGGAAAACTGTAAGGCTTTTAAACTGAAATTTAATTTGAGAATGTTTAGGTTTAGGCTTTAAAGCAGAGGAAACTCAAAGTGACTGGGGCAGACAGAACAGGAGGAAAAAATAAATTAAAAAGTCAAAATGGAAAGATCTGTATGCAATTCCCTTCCTTGCCCATGCTGGCCCTGCCGGCCAGTCCCTGATCCCAGCCGGCTCAGTGGCTCTGCTGGCAGCAGGAATTTTGGCTCAGTTCCCCAGTGCCCTGAGGCCTAGCTGGCGTTCCCTGTCCCCTGGCATTCCTCCTCCCTCCCCAACACCCGGCGCTCACACCTTGCTTCTCCTGCCTCTGCCTCGTGGGGCCTGGGGAGAAGGAGAGGATGTCGCAGCATCCTCCCTTCCAGCTCTCACATACCCCTCTGTGAAGAGCGCAGGCAGCTAGTGCGCTACCAGGAGCGAGCAAAGGAAGCTGCGGCTCCCCTGCTCTGCTTGCTGCTCTACCCAAATATTTGCCATGTTCTTCAGCTTTGTGCATGCGCACTCATTTCCCAAAGGTGCAGGAAAGTCCTGCAGGACTGCCTTCAACAAAGATGTTTGGTTTGTTTGTTGGTCTGGGTTTTTTTTTTTGTTATTCTTTTTTTTTTTTTTTTCATTCCTGCATGCTGTGATTTCAATAGTGATAAAGTATAAACATGTCTTGGCAGATCTTCAACTAATCTGAGTAGCCAGAGCTCTACTGACATTGGCGGACGTGGACGAGTCACCACATCTGAAGGCAAATACTAGAGGCTCCATCCCGCTGACACAGAAGACAATGGCAAACCTCCCGCTGACTTCATAAGAAGCAGGATCTGACATTTAGTGCAATATCTGGAGAGGTTTGCTTATGTGGACTCTGGAGAACTTACAATAACATACATTTCATTCTTTCCTATGTGTGTCCAAATGTGAGGTCACTTGTTCAGTTACACTCTTATTCTTATTCTGTTGGGTAATGAGGGGAAAACAAAAGAGCATTTGCGTTTGCTTATAGCACTGGATTTTTCCCCAGAGCTAACACAATGGCACTAGGACGTTTTACTCTCAAGAAAATGTACCAAGCCAAAAGGAAAAAAAAAGCCCCAAACTGAATAGTTGTAAAATGTTATTGGAAGAATTCATAATGGGTTCCAAACGGTTTTATTGAATGGCTTTAGGAAAGCTTAATTCTCTAAAATCCTTATTGAGGTGAACATGTATTTAATTATATTTAAGTAGTGTTTAAAGGTCTCCTGTTATTAGCATTGTTCAGTGAAAATCTCCTATATTTTTTCAGAAGTACCCCTTAAGTTAAATCTTTTCCTGCAGTTTGATTTTGAGAGAGAAACTAGTTTTTAATGCTGGTTACTATTTCTATGAATCTCAGGTAGGTAAAAGAAGAAGTGATTAGAAGAATTTTATTTTTATGACCTATCAGCTGCTAAAAAGCTTTAAACGACAGTGAGTGCAAAAAGGTGCGATTAGGCTGAATGAAAATCTAAAGGCTATCCTTCCAGGCTCTCTGAATGTTGTACAGCAAGTCTGATTGAAGCAGGATGTCATCACAAATCTGTGTGAAGAGGAGGTGGCTGGAGCATGCTGGAAAGATGTAGGGAAGAGGGATGCAGTGAAGGGAGTCATGGTGAGCTGTGAAGGAGCAGGGCACTGGGCTCCCTCAGTTCTCTCTTTACCAGCATAACCGATTCCAGGCTAGGTTTAGCACTCACCTTATGGCCTCTGCTCCCAGTGCTGCAGTGTCTTGGCTTCGTTCCACAGTCTGTCCTGTCCCGCAATATTTGTGGAGTTGCATAGCATGACATTTAAAATTTGGCCCTGGGTTTATTAAATACAGGAGTGCAATGGATGGGGAAACAACTCTAAAGAATAAAGACCCAAGCAGATTAGTTACTTCCCGCTTAAAATCAGGCTTGCTTACCTGTCAGCCTTCATTGCTTTTGGCAAAACCTAAATACCTCCAATTTTCTGTTGTTTTACATGATAACCGATCCTGCTGCTGGCGTACCACCACTTCTAGTGGAAACAAAATGGCTTGCAGGTGTTACATACCTATAATCTCACTGTGTGAATATAAAAGAATTACTTTTAATTCATTACCTAGGATCCCTTCAGGCCGGGACACAGCTGGGCTGTCTCAGCTATGCACCGTAAGAAGGTTGCAGTAGCAAAACCTTCGGCTAAATCTATGATTGTAGAGCACACTTGTCTGGCTTTTGTCTGGAAGATTAGCGTGTCTAATTGAGAAACATTACCTGTTGTTTAGTCTCAGGCTGCAGTTACAGAGCCATTCCAGCATATGCTTGACTCACCTTCCGATATTCACATCTAAAGAAAACTGGCTGTTGCAAAAACTTACTGCAGGAGGTTCCCTTGTGCAAAAAAGATGGGTAGTTCCTTACAGGAATTGTCAAAAGATCGTATCTCAACCTCAAGTATGTTGCTGCCTTGGCTCGGCTTGTCTGCCCAGTTTAGCAGAGACTCTGACCCTGGAGATTTTCCACTGCAATTGCCAAAGCAATTTGAGAATGGAATATTTTGCAAATGTTTTGTGACAATTTGAACTTTTTGTAAGAAGAGCAACTAGTGCTTTTTCTTTGGATTAATGACTATTGTGCTTCTTGTATCTTTATTTCTTCTTTAACTAGTTCCTTTGGAGTCCTTTGTACTTACAGTACGTGTATATAATTTATTCCTGCCCTGGCACACAGGCAATTTCAATGTATATCAGATGAGGTAGAACATAATAAGGACACAGTGTACAATACAAAGTTAAAATTATACACAGTAAAATTGTGGCTGCTGCTTCAGTCATAAGGTTTTTGTCAGTTTGTACAGTTTGTCATGTTAGCCAAGAAATCGAAATTGAGTTGACAAGTCAAAAAAAGCAGATTCTGAGACGTGGAACAAAAAACACTTATTAACATAGCTTTAATCTTTAAGCTATTTTTCTTTTGTGGCTAGTTTTCTGCAAGTTGTAACTTACCGAGGTCTCTCATCCACCTCATTTTATCCACCTTCAACTGTGGATTAAGGCCATTTCCAGGAATGACAAAGTAATTAGCCCTTTTTCCTTTGACTGCACTGGTATATTTTATTTTCCCTCAGTTTCTTTGGCTAAACTAACTCAATCATACACAAGAGTGAGATTCTTTAGCCAGCTCTTGCGAACACCAAAGAGAAATCTGAGGCTCACACCATTCTCTCAGACTATTTTTCTCCAGGCTGTTGAAGTCTTTCCTTCGTGTCTTACGGATACGTTTTCTGTTCCTCTGATATCAGACAATGTGTCTGAACCTCCTTACTATAAGGGCATCTTGGGGCTGGGCAGCTACCACATCAGTACCACATTGCTAACAAAGCATCCTGGCTTTGCCAATGATATTTGACTGGAGTTGCCACATTAAGAATGAACTAATTTCTGTCCCTTTTCACAATTCAAAAGCTCGTTGTCAACTTGTTCTGGTTTTGGCTGCCCCCAGCAACAAAAGCGCCACGCGGCCGCCCCTCCCCCCGCCGGGGTGCGGAGGAGAAGGGAAAGAAACAGGCAGAAACCGGTGGGTGGGGATAAGGGCAGTTTAACAGAACAGCAAACAGAGGGAACAGGAACAACAACGATACAGAAAAGGGGAATACACAAAACAAACCCACAGAACAGA
>Ga0065711_1029631_pt1 | contig 35439 bp, 38 predicted proteins | sample Hoacrofraction12_FD_59098 | JGI IMG/M metagenome (GOLD analysis project Ga0065711, IMG submission 59098) | Hoatzin crop microbial communities from Cojedes, Venezuela - Epithelial fraction 12 v2 (version 2) | ecosystem: Host-associated > Birds > Digestive system > Esophagus > Crop | place... | reverse complement strand
AGCTCCCTCAGCCTTTCCTCGTAGGAGAGATGCTCCAGTCCCCTCCTCATCCTCGTAGCCCTCCGCTGGACTCTCTCCAGTAGCTCCTCATCTTTCTTGAACTGGGGAGCCCAGAACTGGACACAGGACTTTTGAGTGGTACCTCCACAAATCTGGGGTTTGCTCCTGTCTGATGCAGGGTGCTGGTGCCCTGACGGGTGGTTGCTGAGCACACAGCAGCGTGAACAGAATTAGCTCCCTCATCATCTTCCTGCAACTACCCACCTTGCAATGCAGAGAGATAGACTCCTTTTTTAATTTTTAATTAAAACAACAAGTCATTTCAAACTGGAGAAACCCTGCCAATCCTTTGAAAACCTGGCTCTGATTTAAATTTCAGTGCAACTGGTAAATCCTTCATAAAGGAGAAATAAATAATCAATTGCTGTTTTAATAAGCATTTAATCAGCTGTTAAAGGTACAATGGTTACAAAGTCTATCAGGTCAGCACACAGTTTATAGCTGTGGCTCATAACCAGCTGTCCTACATATTATTCATGCCTGCAGAAAGCTTAAAAATCTGTTCATTAGAGTCTTAAATCCTTCCTCGTAAGTGTGATAAAGGGCTGACCTATGCCTGGAAACTGCCATCCATCCGAGCAGCCCCCGCAGCAGCCCTGCTCCCCACCCTGCCCATCTCCAGGCATCTGGAGCACCCTCCGCACGCCGCCCAGCTCCCTGCACACCCACGGGCGGCCACGCTGGAGCTGACGGGGCTCCCTGCGGGGTGGGACGCGGCTCCCGTAAGGCAGGCGCCGGAGGTGTGCACCTCGCCTGCTCCTCACCGTGGGGTCATTCATCTACCCTGGCTTTGGAGGCAGTGTCTCCTGCCATCTGCTTGACAAAGTCAAAGTCCTTGGGCCAAGACAGACAACAGCTGTCCCACCAGCAACGCGATGTGACAGCAAGGAGCACCCAAAGCACCCCGACCCTCCGTCCTGCCCTTCGGTTCAGAGCTGAACTCCTTGGAAAACAAGGCTGTCCGCCGTGCCCGGGTCAGGACTTTCAGGCAGGGATCGGCCGTGGCAGGGTTCCACTCCCATGGTAACAACGCCGCATTTAAATCACGACAAGAGTCCTGACAGCACATGGGGCCAAAAAAGAAACCCCACCAGCAGTACTGTGCTGGAACCAAGAATCAGGGCATCTTCAGGAGCCTACAGGGATCAGCTGCCTGGGCTTCACCCCACGAGCAGGAGCTCCTCAGCAGCTCTTTGCTTGAACACGGACTCCCCATTCGCATGGAACCTTTCCAGACTTTGCTTTTCCATGAAAATATTTTTAAAATTCAGGCATTTTTCTCTTTAAAAAAAAAAAAAAAAACACAAAAAAACTGGAATCATCCTTTGATTGCAGAAGATGCAACAAGTAGGCTTTTCGGGAGTCTCTGCTTCTAATCGTCTTAGAGTCCTCTCGTGCACAGACTAACACTCTTTTTGACAGCAGCAAAATAAATTTTAAAGGTCAATTGAATCAGATAAGCTCAGTCTGGCAGCACTTTCAGATGCAGAATTCCATGGATAACATTTAGGTTATGTTCGAGAACAGAAACAAAATTCTTTAGAGGAAAGAATCTTTAAAAGAAAAAAAGAAGGAAAGAAAATGAAAAGGAAACAGCAATTAAAGAGAATGTCATCCGTAATCCCACTGGTGCAGAACCTGATGATTACCTACTGGGCTGTGGACAATGCTACATGTATTAATCTAATTAAAGTCCTTTTTTACAGGCATCTGAAGCCAGCTCATTAGTGTGTTACCGAGATGCTCATTAATGGCTGGCCATGACTAATTTCTTGAGAATTATTCTTTAATTCTTTATCATTCACAGCCTAACAGGAAAACACAATGTTTCCATCCCCCACTCTCCCACTCAGCGGAGACAGGTTCTCATCAGCCGCCTATTGACTTGATGTTCCTTAATGAACAATCCCCCCTCCCCAGCCTGAATGTTGTTTTAACAGCAAATGATTTATTTATGAGAAAAAGCAAGCGAACTTTCTGGGAACTTTCTCGGCTGTTAACGAACCGGCATCTCCGCGGCTGCTTTTTGCATCTTCCTGCACGCGGCAGCGAGGAAACGGAGCGGCGGAAGAGCGGGGCCCCCAGGCTGGCTGCAGGAGAGCCTCCTGCCCTGGTCCACCAGCCTGGTGCTCAGCTCCTCATCCCCCACCCCTCTGGCCATGTCTAACAGGTGGCCTCAGGGGCACTCCTCAGCTCTGATGCTGGGCCATGTCCCACCCTACATGGGGCACAACGCAGGTTCCTGTGGCAAGGACCCCGTACCACAAGGCAACGCTGAAGTAGGGGGAAAATCTGTGCTCCAGGAGGGACCCCATTCCACGCTGCCAACCCATTGCCAGATCATTTAACCATCTCCCAGGGCCACCCAGCTCCCAACGAGGAGCTGCTCCAGATAGAGCTTCACTGATGTAATTCTCGTAATTTAGCTCCATTGGTGTCTTCTAAGCAGACGTCCCGCATCTTGATGCCATGGAACAATTGCTCTGCTCCCAGCCAAAGTGGTCCTGCTCGCCCCCCGGGGCTGTGCTCTGCACCGGGGGCCACCCCTGCCTCTTCCAAGCCATGAGGGCTGTGGCTGGCTCTTCTGAATAACCCAGCAGAAGCCAGGGACTTCCACACCACCACGGGCTTGGCTGCCACTGGGGATTTCAGCAAAGCCCCAACCGCCAGGAGATTTGGCAAAACCCTGAGTTGAGGAGGGTGCCGTGAGTGCAGCCAGCCACCACCCGCAGACCAAAGGGGCAGCTCCAGTCCCCCCCAGTCCCAGGCCAGACTGGTCCTCCAAAATGCTTGTCTGTGTTTTCCTACAGAGAAAACCAGCCGATTGTCCCCCCCACCGACTATGGGACTTCGTGTCCCGAGTACCATCAGCGCCAGGCGCTCACTCCCCGGAGACCGTGCTGGTGCTGAGGGGAGCACGGCATGGGATGGGGAGCCTTAGGGAGTGCAGACGAAGAGAAAGCTGCTGCTCCTTGGCACTCTGACTCTCAATTCTGGAACAGCTGAGGTTTTTGACATGCTCCTTACCTTGCTCAGAGTTAATTATCAGCTGACAGCCTTTCAAAATTATTTCAGATACTTCAAATATGCAGAATGACACAGAAGATAAAGATCTATCTCTAGAGTCGCTGGGATGCGGGCTCCTGCTTCACCTGTGGAGGGATTTGCTGAAGTTTGGTTGTCTAAATGCCCCCTCTGAGGCTCCACAGCCACTGAGGTACCCCTCACCCAAGGAAAGCATCTCAGATGGGAGGGATGAGCTGCCTCCTGTGGCCGGCAGTGAGGGGAGAGGGAGACCTGAAAGGCAGCTCAGCTGCTCGAGGTGTTCGTTGAAGCGAGACCTACATCGGTAGCCATTCCCTTTCCTCCTGAAAAGTAAGAAATCCTGCTCCCCATCTACCAGTCTTTGCCTCTCCAGTTCAACCTGGGTGCAAAGACTAACGGAAAGCGTGGTTTCACGGAGGGTGCAGCTGCCCCCACGTACCGTGATACCCTCGGCATCGGCGTGCCTGAAGCCCAGAGGTGACTGATCGTCTGGCAATTTTCCCACCGACGTCAGCAGCCTTTGGGCAAAGCCAGCCATGAAGGTACGTCGTCTATCGCTCTCCTTCTCCATCAATAACACCACGCTAGTCTTGCACACTGTGATTAAGTGTGATGGTTCCAGACTGCGCGGACTCTCGGGGCTCCCCACTGACGCTGTTCTCATCTCTCCACACTCTGCCAGCCCTTCTCCAGGCCAGCGTCACCCCTCCCTCCGCAGCACTAAGCTCCCACCGAAGTGGCTAAAGACACAGACCCCTTTTTTAATAATACAGGGAGATTAGTAACCCATCATTGTTTGTTGATTACGGTCATTCTTTTCTGTAAATGAAGTTTAAAAGTCATTAAAAGATTTGTCAGCTGTGACTTATGAGCCCTTCTTGCCATAGGGGAGGGAAGCAATGACAAATTCCCTCCACCGCCGCGTCATCTGTTATGTGTTAGAAGTTGCCATGTTCCAATCACCTGGGACCCACCGAATCCGTAAGCGAAAAGCAACCCAAATATCCTACACAGCTCCTGGGACCATTAGTCAGAGCTGGCGGGTTTCACTGCCGCAGCATCAGGCTGAGAGGGAGTCAGGCATAAATAACAACTCTGCATGCACGCGGCGCATCACTGGCTACCCCACGCAGCTTTATCAACGTTAATTACGCCTTGGGCCCACCTCTGGGGAGGTGGAGCAGCTCCTGGCTGCCCAAGCAGGAGACACAGCAGAAGGGCTGCAGGAGTTGAGGGCTGGGGTCACTGGGACACGACCAGCATGAGGTGGTAGGTCGGGGCCAGAAGAGCTCTGTCGCCCAGTCAAAAACTAAATAACAAAATCAGCTTTCTCATTTTTCGTGCTCGCAGCACACTGGCACATGATGCAGTCGGTGCTGCATGGCTGCTGCTTCCAGCAAAGCCTTTCACGCCGGGGCAGCCACAAGCCCCTGAAGGCACAGCAGGGCTCAGTGACCTGCCCCGGTCCTGCCTGCTGGACAACCCCCACCTTGCTGGGCCTCACACCCTGCCCTGGGAAGCTCCTCCTGACGGCACAAGGAGGAGGAATACAAAGCTTGGAGAGCCCGTGCTTGCTGGGAGAGCAGCCAGGGCTGTACCCAGTACAGGAGCTCTGTCTGGGGTGCAGGACACAGGGCCACCCTCCTCATCGCAGCCGGCAGAGCCTGGCACTGCCCCATGTCTCTGCTCTGGGGTGGGGGGGTTGCTCCCCATAGCTCATCCCGACAGAGGCATCCAGTCAAAGTAAAATTCTCCTGCCAGGCCAGGTGTCAGCGCTGGCACCAAGCACTCCCTGGCTCCCTGGGGACCCCGCAGCCCCTCACCAACACAAGGCTGCTCACCTTGCCCTTCCCACGGGATGCTGAGCAGCTTCCCTGCTCCAGACGGGCACTCCTCCTGCCCTCCACCCTCCTGCCCCAGCGACGTCGGGACCAAGCTGCCAGCCCCCGAGTCGTGGCAGGAAGGTGGAAGCTCTCCAGGTCTCTGCAGTATCCTTTCCCTAGCCTGGGGACCAGCCCCGGTGTGCGGGTGACACACAGAGCAGATGCCTACCAGCAACTCCCAGTGCTCCCCCACCGCTGGGGAAGGGCACGCACCAGATGTTACCAACTGTGCATGATGTCGAGGGAACACCGTAGAGCTTCTTCTTAACACAACAGCTTATAAAATCAATTAGATCACATTAAATGGCAATTTGGCCCTCATCACACTTAACCTCCTCTGTGAGAGGGGTAATGGCCCATGGAATGGTACTGCCTGTTTGGCTTTAACTTGTTGGCCATGGTGGGGGGAGTGCTCACAGTGGCAAACTTTGCTTTCCCAGGCAAAAAAATATGTCGCTAAAATTTCTGAGATGAGTTTCTCCCCAGACTTTTCTCTATCAGAGACCACTGGAGGTGTCCTGGAGGAGCCAGACAAGAGCAGGGACACGGCACTGCAGTCGTGACTCCGTCGTGGGGCTGTCACGACGGCCCAGACCACTGTGGCAGGAGCTCTGTGCCCCGTGTCTGGCAGTGGCCAGCACCCACCCACTGCCCATAACACCAGCGGAGAGGACGACATGCCCGCTCGGTGTGAAGAGCTGCCCTTCGGTCCCCCGAAGCGTGTGGCTGGCACCCTCGTGCATGAAGGCTGATGATCGTTCATTCACCCTCCCTGACCACACACAGCAGCAGTTTCTCCCGTTAACCCTATTTTATCCTATTTAACCCTATCAAATCTGATCTTTTATCAGGAAAACTGGCTGCCTGGGGCTGTGTCTACCAGCACTGATCCACAGATCTTTGGAGACTCACCCGAGTCAGTGTGACTTTTGGCTGCTGTTTGCTTTCCTTGCTGCGTAGGGCATCTCTGACTATCACCAAGAACTGTGAGCAGGAACAGTTCTGTCTGGACGTGGCTGCTCTTCAATTACTCATTTTAACAGTAGCAGTCATTGGAAAAGCAAAAGAAGAAGAATGATTTCATTTTTATAACCTTGAGTTCCCCGTGCCCTGCTTGGATGAGCTTGCCTGCATTATTTCCATCCCCCAGGAACGCAAACACCACGTCACTCCTGCTACCGAGCACACCACGCATCCTCCGCGTGTGCTGAAGACTTGGTCTTAGCACCTGGATGCCCTGGGCTTGCTCCAGTCTGAGGGGTGATGAACCCCCCCCAGGGAACCTGCTATTGACCCTAACAGATAAATCTTGGGCAACCAACCCACACCTTGCTCCTCCAGGCAGTGCTCATCCACAAATGCCAAATAAGCTGGATGCAAATCGCGTGGCTCTGCTCCACTGGGCACCTCGTCATAAATAACAAGGGAGTTCATGGCGACAGCCAGAGCCGAGCGCCGGCTCTTTGATGAACTGAAGCTGATGAAGTTAAATGGGGAATCCAAGCTGGTTTATGAAATATTCATGGTTCGCTGTGGTGGGGTTTCAGCCACTCCCTCATTTTCCACTTTGCCAGGGTGCTGGCTGTGCACGCAAACACACCGACGGACCCACAGCCAGGACACAGATCAACCCTCGCGATACACCAAACGGTCCTGTGCGAGTCTGATTCTGGGAAAGGCAGGGAGGAGGTGCTGTAACGTTACGCACTTCTGTTTTACAGAGGAGTCTGAAACATGCCAACACCTCGCCACAACATGCAGTTATTGCTTAGGAACTCATTACTGCAGAATACCAACACTACAGACAGAGAACTCAAGAAAAATCAGTTTTTAAGTGTTTTCCTAACCCCGTCCATCCACGAGACTTTAATTTTGTTAGGCCAAAGTGACAGCTGCTTGGTTCTTCACAAGCGGAGTCTGCAAGGGCAAAGGGGCAGCAATTGGCATTCGCATTTACCGACTGCGCTGGGAACCCACTGGCAGCCTGCATTTTCTCCTGGCACCAGGTGATGCCGTGAAATCTTTGTGATTTTCCCACCCCGCCTTTGTAGTGGAAAACAGTAAATGTATCCTAAACACTTGGGCAGGAATAAAGAGAAAAGAGTGTTTACTTTAAAAAATTCTCATCTGTTTTAAAACAAACTAGGGAGGAGGGCGAGGGAGGGAAAGACCGGCTGCCGAGTCCATGGGGCTGGCAAGGACTTGCTTCATCAGCTGGTGTGAGGCAGGTGATCTCTCCAGGAGTCTGGAGAAGCCTTCTCTGGGATTTTGGAAGAGACTGGGTGGGTTCAGGAGACTCTTCATCAGGAGTCACCTACTGAATGTGTTCCTCAGGGGTCTGTCTCTATCTGCCCTGAGGGAACCGGTGCCCCATAGAGACCCACTGGCTGAGGAGGTCCCACTCATGGGTACATTCTGCAGCTCCATGAGTCCAGTGCCCTATGGGAGCATTTGAGATGGACCAGAGGCATAATGGGAAAAAAAAGCTGGCTTGATTTCTGATATCTACAGCTTATGGAACATCAAGTCAGCTTTTACCACATCAGGCTATTTAAAACAATTTTTTTTTCCAAAAGAAGAATTCATAAAGAGTCATGTTTTGTGTTTCTGGCTTTGCAGAGGCATTTTTCCACCGTGCTACCTGGCCAGCTGACCTCTCACTCCTGCACGCAGAGGAGTAAATATCATAGCAGTCACTTCCTCCAAAGTTATTTAATTCCTTAACGTGTCTACATGGCTCACAGATGCTTTGTCTCTGCAGCTGGCTACCAGTCCGGGAGGATAGCAGAAACTGGGAGGGCTCCACATTAAGTGTGCTCATCCTTCACGTAAGGAGATGAGAACTTCACCCTCTGAAGCACCCATGGGAACACTTTACACGCGAAACCTGGGAGAAACGCTCTTTCTTTCGCTACGATCTTTAACCTCCCTGTGCCACAGTCCACATGAGCATAAAGGGGTTGCTTTTTGGGTTCAGTACAGAGCCTCAAAAATTTGTTCACGGCTGCAAATCACCTTGATGAAAAGCAACCTGTAAATGCAAATGATGACAGTGATAGCTGCTATATATAATGTCTGTAAGATCATTAATGTCAATCAACTCACATATACAGAATATACATCTTGTCAAAGTAAAGTGAGATCATTCTGCAATAAGATCCCAAGCTGGGTTTATAGAGGTAAAAATAGTAACGATAAACTTAGACTTCTTTAAGATATTTGATTTGGGACACATTTTCATTAAGAAATCTGACCAGTTAAACATCAGTTTGGATTAAGACCTGGCTAAACAGGGAAGTCTCCAACCCCCAGCACCCAGCCGCTCCTGGGGCCCCCCCACAGCCGGTTTCTGCACCCGTGCTGTTTTCTATCTTCATTAATGACCTGGAGGAAGGCATTAAACCATCACTGCTGCTGTCTGCAGGCGAGGTAAAGCTGGGGGAGCAGAGAATGGCAACGAGAGCGGGTCACAGCCCATGGCACGGTACCAAAGCAGAGCACGTGGGCTAGACTCACGCATTGAGGCACCCTCTTTTGGAAAGTAGAAACTCTGGCAAAGTCCTTGAGCATGTTGTGGAAAACTATCTGGACCCAAATGGCTTACGAAGTCCTGGGGCGATCAAGACCAGGCAATGGTTTGAGGAGGCATCGATAGTTCTGCTTTTGGCTCTGGCAGAACTATTCCTGGGCAAAATCCAAGGAAAACAGAGACAGTTTGGAGACAGCTTGGTCATAAGAACTAATCAAAGGACTGGACAACATACTTTTTTACAAAATCTTTGCTGCTTCACAAAGAAGAATTTACCTGGTGACTTGGCCAGGGGCTGTAAGTGCCATCATGGAGAGCGCAAATGGAAAAGAGAATTTATCAATCTGCTGGACCAAGCCATGACAGCACCCAGCAACTGAAGATGAAGCTAGACAAACTCAGATTATAAACCAGGTATAAATGCTTAGCACTGAGAATAATCAGCCTGGGAGACTGCTTGTTTCGATAGATTCTCTATTGTTTTTAAAGGAAGGCGGATTATCTTCCTAAAAAACTTGCTACCATTTACATGTTAGTGCAATATAGAACTCAGGGCAGTCCCAGGGCCTGATTTATACAGGTGGTCAGATTAAGGGATCATCTGACTTAATAAATTTATTAAGCACCTTATCACACACATGACTGCTCATGCACATGCTGCATTTGTTTCCCTTGCTGCCAGAGGAGTTCTCCTCCCTTTGCCACCACCAGAACCTGCTGTCAGAAGCACGAGGTGATCTGGTTGCCTTGCTAAAGCTTATATTAGTTGTAACACTTTTTCAAGACCCTTAAAATCTGTAAGAATGTGCCTTTGGCTGTTAAATTACAGGCTTCTCCATTTAAAGGATATTCAGGTCCTACTTTAAACTCTCTTTGAAATGAAATCCACATTTCCCTTTATTTTTGTACAGTCACTATTACCAGCTGAATCCTAATTTCAGTCCAGCACCAATGATGCTGTTGGCATTACTAAAACTGAGCAGGGGAGAAACACTCCCATGTTTTGTTCAGGGTTCAGTTCTCCTTCAGTGCGAACAAAAACCCGTTAGTTTGAACTTCAGGTGGCCAGCTACGCAAGTGGAGATGGGTGCCTTGAGCTGCTCCTTTCCCGACTCATGAACTATGACCCTTCTGCACGCCCACCCAGAGACTGGTTCCTGATGCAGCCAAGTATCACTGCTCCGCTGAGATCACTAGCAAAAATACAGCAGGAACTAACTAGTGAACCACAGAATCATAGGCTGGAAAAGACCTCTAAGATATCAAGTCCAACCATCCGCCCAACACCACCATGCCTGCTAAACCATATCCTGAAGTGCCACATCTACACTGGCTGCCCAACAAAGCTCCTACAGGACAACGGGACCTTACAACCAGCCCTCTTGCACAGCCAATGGGGCATGAAGGATGGCTCCCAGCTCAAGAAGATATGAAAGGCAGGTGGCAATTTGTAACCTGCCCAGCGGCTTACTACGAGATGGCAATGTCCCCATCAAGGTAACCATTCCTCATCCTCCCATCGTTACCCTTGTGATTCCTTGTCAGACTTGTGTTTCTTTGCCACATCACCTGCAACCTGCCAGAGCATGGCTGCTCAGGACTGGCTTCATGCAAGGGTCCTCCCAAGCCAACCTGCCTGGCAAACTCTCAACAGCACTGCTGGGAATGGGCTGCCAAATCTGCGACCCTTGCTCGGGCAAAATTCCCTAGAATTTGGGAGCGTTGCCAAACCAAAGGGCTGAGTAGACTTCTGCAGAAGCTACATGACTAAGCCATGGACTAGACAATTCATGCCTTCAGCACATGTCAGGTCTACTCTTTTGAGTTAGTTGTCCATCTGGGCAACAAAACACCTCTGGAAATTCCAGTATTCCCTTTATTTAATTCACCAGTTTAAGCCTCTGGGAAACACAGTGTAGCTGAATGAGGAGGAGATGGGCAAATACAGGCACTAAATGGGTACAGATGTAAAAATCACCACCAAGCTCAATCTGGCCACCTCAACACTGCATAGACTGCGCCTTGAGCTCATCATATGGAATCTGCTGTCTACAAAGGGCAGCACAGCAGTAACGTCCCTGGCCCCTGCTGGTGCTGCACAGTGGAGGGGATGGATGGTCCATCTCAAACGTGCTGTGATGGAGATGGGTAAAATTCCCAGAAGGTGGGTGAGGAAAGGGACTTGCAGTGGGTTTAGAAAGAGATCCCTTTCTTCTTAATCATAGAACTACAGAATCATTAAGGGTGCAAAAGACCTCTAAGATCATCAAGTCCAACCGTCAACCCAACACCACCATGCCTGCTAAACCATATCCTGAAGTGCCATATCCACACGTTTTTTGAACCCCTCCAGGGATGGGGACTCCACCACTGCCCTGGGCAGCCTGGTCCCATGCCTGATCACTCTTTCAGTAAAGAAATTTTTCCTGTCTTTGAACTCATGAAGTCGTTATCTCACACATTTGGCACTGCCCTTCCGCCATCTGCCTCCAGCAGTTGAGTAATGCGTCACCGCAGAGCTACCAGGAGAACAGAGCAGGAGGGCATTACACAGGAACTTGGTGAGATTCCCACACCTTTATAAAGCTCCCTGCTGCTTGGAGGTCTCCTGACTAGAAAGATTAAAGGGATTAGAAGCTTACAAATGATGAGGCAGGGAAGTGAAGGGCTTTAGAAAATAGCAAGGTCTTAATTTACGAGGGATGTTTAAAAAATGAATGGAGTGAGGATTTTCTTCCACAGGCAAGTGGGAAAATTTATTCTGAAGCAAAGTTATTTGACCAGTAAAATGGCTGGCTCATGCCATGTGAAAGTACTGCTGTATATTTTATATGGTGCAGAGACAAAGGCTTCCCTCATTCGCTCCTCTACAAATTCGGCGAAGAGAGTGCACAGGGTTAGTAGGATGGGTAGAGAACAGGGTTTATGAACACAACGAACAAAGCACTGCTAGAGGAAAGCTGAGAAGCATGTTTCCAGACAAGTAGTTCATTGACTAAAAATCATAGTTTGGGGTAGGCTGAACACGACTCCCAAAGCATGTAAGCAGTCCCACTGGAACACCTGCAAAAGGACTGAAGTGCAGATGCCTTATTTTCCACAGACACATGGGCAGCATTTTAGTTCAGCATTGGCAACACCCTTCCGAGCTCTCTCCTTCCTTTCACCCCCCATCCCTGGCCCTTGGAGGGTTGTGCTATTTCCCACACTAACTGGTTGCTTGGGCCAGTTTAGTATCCAGCCCTGGTTAAACCAAAATTTAACCGAGCCTCTAAAAAGCAGGGAGTGGAAGGAGCTCTTGCAGGCTTTCCAAAGTGGGGTTTGCAAGTCTGGGGAGAGTGCACAGATCAGACAGGGAAGGAAAGGGCAGGACAGGTGGTGCTGAGCAGCCTGCAGAGGCTGGAGGATCCCTGCCTTGGGTACAGGCTCCCAGGAGCCAGCCTCCCCCGGCTTGCTTCTGCAGGCTTCTCCTTGGCCCTGAACGCAGCTCCTGTAGAAGGAGAAGCAATACCCAGCGTAGCTGTCTTTCCATGTTGGCTCTTTTAGCATGGTCTTCTTCATCCTCAGTCCCCGCTGACTTGTGCACCCCAGATGATTTTGTAATGCCAGGAAGGCAGGCAGTGCGTGCCTCCAGCGAAAGCCTCATCCTCTTGGGTTTGTAGAGACTGTCTCCAAATGCCTACCAAGCTTGTGCACAGCTGCAGCACTTCTAGAATTCCCCTCACAACTTCAGGCATCACCTATACCCAGGGTCCCACGGGTGCTCCGGGTAGCCTTGCACCTCTTGGTGCAGAAGAGATGCTTTGGGTTTGCCGTGTCCACCACCACGCATGAGCATAACACCAAGGAGCACCACCCAGCCTCCTTTGCATTTGGCTTGAAAAACACAGACAGTAAGAGGGAGATTAATACAGACAGGGCTAACGGTACTTTACTACAGGTGACTCGTCATTGTCCCTCTCAGGTCAGCAAGGCAGAGCAGCTACGTGATGCTGACACACATCAGAAAGCAGAATCCACTCATGTGAGATGCAAAGTGGATGGAAGCCAGGCTTGGCTGGATGAAGGGCTTCACCTAACGCAGGGACTTCCCTGAGCCACAGAAAGCTGGTGCGACTGAACCTGGGCCAAGCTGGTGTCTCTGTGCCATGGGGCACAGTGGACCGGGCAGATGGTCCCTGGGCAGAGCACAGCAGTGGTGGCACCACGACCATCTACAAGCCCTGGAGCTCCTGTGGATTACTCCAGGGGCTGCATCAGGAGCAGCAGAGGTGGTGTGTAACGGCCAGGCAAAAAGCCTATTTAAATGATTTTTGATGTATCTAGCTGTAACCAAATTATCCCTTGCAGAGCAGAACTGGAGTCACACACCACTTCTGTTACTAAAAACCACCCAAAGTCCAGATACTTTGGTGCAGAGTAAACACTAGACGTGACATCAACAGCGACGTAGCCAGTGAAAAAAATTTGGCTCTCTATAATCAGCCTTGTGACACTTCTGACAGTCTGAGATGTACAGACGTGGTTTTTAACTGATTCAAGATTTTTGTTTTAACCCAGATCCAGCCAGATTTCCATCAGACGGCCTCCACATCCTTACCCTGGTTAATCTGAGCTTCCGCCACCCACGTGGCTAACATGGATCTGTTCACGTGCAGCCCCACCGAGGAGCTGACGGTCACAGACAGCACCAGCGCAGCAGCAGAGCTGAACATCCCCCAGCGCTTCAAAGGCCACACGGGCAGCAAGCGCTCCTTGGCTCACAGCTGCCTGCCGACACCACCAGCCCACTGCTCGCAGGTAATTTAGAGTCTGTCTTACATTAGCAGCAGGGGTGCAGAGAGGTATAAAATGTGACATAAAAAGAAATGTCTCCTGGATTTTAGGGTTGCGGCTAATATTTTTATGTAGTTCAGCCCCCCCCGCAGTGTCATAAAGCATAATGAAAATAGGTTCATGCCAGAGGGTATGAACTGGTGTATTAAACCTGTTAACCTACTTACACTTCAGAAACCCTGCGCAGAGTTAAAAGAAATTAAGACAGATTAGGGCTATTAATAGAATTCAGTGGTTTCAGCTGTTTCAGTTAAATTACAAAATCCCAGCCGTAAAGCCTAGCAGGTGGGCAGCAAGGATGCTCTGCTGGGGTTTCCAGTTCCCAATAGCTTGACCATGGCCATAAGGTCTTTGGAGTCAGATGGTCCATTGGTTCACTTGCATCTGACTCGCACAAAGGGGCCGTATTCCCCAACCTGACCTGCGGTTCAACCCTGCAGCAAAATCAATGATCACTGTAATCACACCCTAACAGTGCTCTGGCCTAGATCTCTCTCGTTACCTTCATTTTGGAGGTGGTCTAACTTTGCTGATTTCCATAACTCGCTCCTGATTTGTTTCTAGGGTTGTCAGCTATCGCTTCTCAAACGGCCTCTGACTGTCGCACAGGACTTGCCGGTGGCTCCTTGGGAGTGCGGTGCTGTGAAGGCAAGGGTTGGATTAGATCATCTCCAGAGGTCCCATCTAACCCGTACTGTTATTCTGTGTCGGCCTCCACCCTCAGTGCCGGGGCTCTGGCTTCAGAGGGGCAGCACCCTCCACCACATCGCAAGCAAGACGAACACGGGTGTACCTGTTTGAAGTGCTGGGTGGCATCGACCATCGCTGGCTGAGCACAGAGTCCCCTTCTCCCTTGGGTGCAAGCCCTGGGGGTGATGCTACTGCCTCTCCGACGCTCAACACGCGCTGGACGTGGGCACGGACTCCGCTCGCTGCCAGCAGCGCTCAGCCCTGCCCCGGGCGGAGAGCCAGCCCCAGCCCGCGCAGAGGACAGCCCCTGCTTCAGAGGGGAGCCTGAAATGCTCCTGCTTGGGGCACAGTCTCTGCTGGCTCTAATAGCAATGGCAGGGTGACTTGACAGAGTGCTTTTGAAACTTTCCAGGCTTTGGGTGAGATTTACAGAGCACCAGGTGTAGTATTTATTTTAGAGCAGAGGTGACAGCGAACCTGGAGAGTGCAGGACACGGGAAGCAAGGCAGCATGATTCATCAGCGGGGGAAAGCAAGACAACTTATCTGTTTTTTGCAATTCCATTTACAGCCAAGAAAAATGAGCCATCGTAACAGAAATTATGTGTGACAGGGAAGGACAAACTGCTCTAATCAAAACAACAGCGGTTCAAATAACTCCTGGAAGAACCCGCCATGGGCACCCGACTCTTTGGAGGGTGATATTGGGCTGGGAGGATGCTCCTGGCAGGACGACGAGGCACAGACACTGCACACCCTCATCTCCTCCAGGATGGATAAATAAGTACTCAGAAAGCAAGCCATGCACCTCCAGAATACTGATTCCCCGGTGTTGATACCTCCTGGCTCCCTGCTACAAAGTCCAGGCGATTTGATGTGAGCCAAAGCACGGTCAGCAACTGAGAACTTCCCAACTGCAGAGCGAGGTGAGGCAGAAGAGGAGGGTGAGGAGGAAACACAGAAGTAATGAAAACAAAAGATAATAATGCAAGTCACTGAGAATGACTGGCTCCCAGGAATGACTGAAATGGCTCCCGAAGGCAAAGCTTTCATCCAACACACTGTTTATTTTGCTCAAGTGAAAGTGAACCTCGGGGTCAACAGCATCACCTTGAAGCTCCTCTCAAGTTAGCCAGCTCCTAAGCAGCAACGAACTCCTTTCTGCCACTGTGTTGGCAGGGATCAAACCCCAGACCTAGAGAGGTTTTTATCTTTTCGTGGTGGAAGGAGAGGATATGTTACCAGTCCGAACTACATTTGCAGCTAGGCAATAACCCTTACTTGGAGACCAGTTAGTAATCCCTGTCAAAAACTTGATTGGGAGAACAGGTTCAGAAAAGATCCAAAATCTAGGAGATGACTGTTTACCTAGAGAGCCAGATCTCCGTACAGATCATACAACAAAGACCCAGGCACCACCCAAGTCTAAATCAGACCGTTTGGAAAGCTCACAGTGACTTGGACGCTGAAATTCATCCTTTTGTTTCCAGTCTGTTTAACTTTACCTATTCCAGAAACCAGCTGGCTCTTCAGTCTGTTTGCTTTCCCCTGGAGAAAGCAAAGAGCCAAGCAGACCACGCTTTGCGGGCAGACAGGATTTCCTACTGCAAAGGCTCTTCGATGTTCTGCTTTGCCCATGACAACACCCGGTACAAAACCCAGACTCAAGCCCGATGTTCTTTCGCCATGTTCACTTACACAGCTTGACCAAGCCCATGCTGTCTGGTTGTGGATGAGGAGAGGACAGTGCACAGCATGCAAACAGGCGGCGGGGTCTGGAGCACCCTCTGAAGAGCAAATCAAACCTGAGGTCCTTGAGAAGACCTGTGCTACACAGGTGACCATGGCAGCATATGATGATTTTCGAATATTTTTTATTTCTGGGTCTCTCACTCTGGTCCATGCTCCTCTCCTGCAGCCCAAGGAGCTCCCTCGGGTCCAGCCCAGCCCTCTCGCACTGCCAGCCTTCAGACTTCACAGAGGTTAGCTGGGATGGACTGAAATCCAGACAAGAGCCTACTGTGAACAACTCCCTTTGTTTTAAAATCTAGGTCCTGTATGGACCTAGTTTCTGGGTCCTTACCGACCATGTATCTGGGTCTGCCACGCAGTGTGACACAACGCTGGATGTCCTCTCCCCTCCTGTTTGTGCAATGTGGGTGTTTTACCCTCTCTGTCATCCCCTGTCATCTCCCAGTCCCCTCTACAAGCCAAAATCCCGCGATGAATTTGAACTCCTGATAATCTTAAAAACCTATCTTTGAGTTGTTTCCATTAGCCCTCTGCTCTTCCGAACACATAGTCAGGCTGAATTTTCAAGCTTTTCACCATGACAGGTGAGAAATACACTACTACCTTTTTGAAAGTGAAGATGCTCACAGCTCATATTCCTATCAGAACTGAAGTTTTAAGAACATAAGACTTGAGGCCCGTGGTAAAACCACAAGGGCTGGCAAACCCAGAGGAGACTGAGGCTGCAGCCTGATACTTCTCTTCCCTTTGGGTAATTTACTCTAGCACTGAAATCATTTATTCATAAAACAAATGTTGCTTCTAGTAGAACTCTATTATTAAAGAGTCCCCCTCTCAAACACACAATTCTCATGACTATAATAAAACTATGAAAATATTAATGAAGATACAAGAAAGAGAAACCTTCTGGCAATCCAAGCAGCAAGACCTGTGGATCAGATGCTTTTCTGATCCAAACTGATGTACGGCTGGCAGCTTCAATGGTGTGATATCATTTTACACTGGCAGAAGACTTGGCCCCAGCTGATGAGATGTATAACCTTAGGACTGGCCTAACGAGCAGCTTTCCAGAGGTGTAAGCTGAAGTCAGCATCAGTCAAGCAGCACACCGTATGCTTTGCGAAAAGGGGAGTCTCCATGATGGGCTTTATCTGAGAATCCATTTCCAATCTGAAAATAAAAAGGGATCGTAGAGTTCCCTGCAAAGGTGAGGCAAGCTTTGGGTCCTGAAGCCGCACATCTCAGCAAGCTCTGTGCCTGGGCACTGCGTTAGGTCTGCTGGCCGCGCTGCGTGTGAACACCCAGCCCGGGGCACACTCGGCAGCTCCCGTGCAGCAGCGGCTGCAGCCGCTGAGCGCTCGCAGGTCCTCCTCAGCTCCGCAGCCAGGACGTAAGACAGCACTTTTGCGGGATAGAAAGATGTTGAGGAGACAAGACGCAAAGATGCTTTTGTCAGGCAACAGCAGAGAAACCTCGTGGTGGAAAGTTCTAGGGAACTGCTGTGGTTCTGTGCTGGTGATGGGGGGAAGAGCAGACAGGAGACTCGTGCTGGGAAGAAGAAACAAACTGGTGAACAGCGGAAAATAAGAGTTCAGAGAGAGCTCATTTATGTAGTTTCCACTCAGGAGTACCCCTGTGAAGCATCAGCTCTGGAGAGATGGCCGAGAAAGACAAGAGAAAGCAGACAGAGTGAAGGAAGAGAAGGCTTTCACCGCTCTCCTTCAGAGGTGCTGGAGGAAATCGGCTGGAAATCGGGCAGTGCCAAGACGTGGTGGTGCTTGGATGTCTCCAGGGTCCAGAGAACAAAAAATTCAAACAGAAAACTTGTTCAGCATTAAAACAGGTTATGGCCACACTCCTCTCACGGGGTTAAAGCCACCCCACCCAGCTGGGAACCCTGACACCAGCCTGAGACGAGGTGCAGTAGAGGTGCTGCTTCACAGGGCAGGGGAAGCTGAGCTAAAGCACCGTGGCCACCGGTCTCGCAAAGGCACGCTTCATTTTACCACTCACTGCACTGTACCCTGGTTCATGACCTAACTCGTCGCAGTCTTTCTTTGCCTCTTAACACAATGTGCTTTATTTTACACACAGACCTGGCAGTCAGGAGAGCAGTCATGGCTTTTGGCTCTTGGCTCTTCCTGGGCCTCCAGAAGAGGGTCTGCATCGCTGTTCATCCCCAAGGCTTTCAAACCCCAGCTCAGAAGTCAGTTATGCCCAAATAACCCTGCCTGAAGTCACCCGAATGCCACTGGGAGACACTCCAGATTCAAAGCATGGTGAAACACACCAGCTATCTCTACCAACCTTGGTGAGCCTTCAGGGTCTCCAGAAGACCAGTGATAAACCCAGTGTCCTGCAGCAAACTGGTGAGGAGAGCTTATGCCTCCCACCTCAGCGTCTCCAAATCCTTGTACCCAAATCCAAGCAGAACTTCTTCATTACCAAGCATCGTGGCCTCTGTGAGTTCAGAAGGTTCACCTGTCTCCTGCTACTGCTGTCCAACACTGGACTGCTCACTTCATCCTCTCCCTCTTTTTCTTTTTAATAGTAGTTTTTTGCTGCTTTCTGTTGTCTCAGTCCTTGTTGAAGGCTCACCCTCTGCCTGAAGCGTGAGGGAACAACCTGTGACAAGCTGGCATCGCTCTCAGCAGGCAGGAAAGGTCTCTCTGACACACGCTCCCTGTGCAAGGAGATGTCTGGGCCCCTTCTCGGCAGAGACCTCGAAAGGGACATAAGGAACCAGACCCATGCAGGCAAAGCATGAAGGGGGAAAAGCAACACGTGCAAAAATTCACTCCTGAGCTGATGGCAAAGGCCAGCTGGAGCTAAAGGCAATGACAGCAATGACAGGCAACCCTCTTGTCTCTGGTCTGCACCCCAGACCTCCTTTCCTGCCTTCACCAGTCGTACCTGGGATTTGCAAAACGCATCCTGAGGTCTCTGCCAAACGTGCAGGGCAGAAGTCCCATGGGGCGGTGCTGGCGGTGACAGCAGACTCCAGCGCGGTGGGGCACACGCTGGTGGTGACCCCCGGGAGCTCTGCTCCTCACACAGTGCCAGCTTGGCCCGCGCTCAACAAGGAGAAAACCAAGTGTCCCCACTTCAGGAGAAACAGGGCCACGAGGATTTCACAAGCCTGGGTAAGCACCTCACTGTCCGAGCTTTACACGAGCTGCGGGTCCTGCCGAAGGGAGTAACGAGCCTTGCTTCACCCACGGATCCCCAGAGAGGGTTTGCCAGACCATCTCCTTCCCGAGCCAGGCAGCACTGGCTCTCCTTCCAGCTCTCCCTGTTGCCTGTGATGTACGACACCTGGGAACGCGCATCTATCCAGTGGGCAGGCTCATTTATACAGTGTTTGAAAAATAGATGGTGTATGAAGTGCAATTTGGTGTTGTAGCAGAGTTCTGTCCCCCCTGGGGTGTCAGGGCATTTGATTAAAACCCTTTTATGGGAAATCAATATTTTACTCATTATAACTTTCATTCTCAGACCTAAAAACTACCGAGATGGACTTGTAAGATGCTGCACTACATGCATGCACACACAGGTCTATTCATTAGGGGAGCATTTTTCTTTCACCAGCGCACACAGAGGTAAATAAGCAGTGACACGGTGCCTTTCCACGGGCTCAGCGACAGGCTGCGGCAGGGACGCGCCATTTACTGCTCGATTAAAGGCTCCCAATTAGAAACGCTGGCCCAGACCATCCCGAGCTGCTGACCAAGGCAAGAAGAGGCAATCTTGGACAAAACTCTTCCAAGGGCAAAGCAGCCCAAAGCTCTGTAATTCACACCCAAGGGCAGCAGCTGACCCAGAAGATCAGAGAGACCCTCAGCTGATGGAAACAAATAAAGCACTGACCTGAGATTCCTAAGACCTAGAGCTGACTTCTGCTTCTGCCCCTGCCCCGACGGGGACCCCGGCGAGTCCCTTCGCAGCTCTGCGCTCTGGCTTTCCCCCCTGGGCCATCGGCTGCAGACACCGTCCTCCTGCCAAGCAACACCTGCGGACAGGCTCACCGGAGGTGCTGGCGAAGAAGCGGGATTGTTCCTGGGATTTTGGCACGGAGACTGTTATCAGCCAGTCCTGGGCTCTCCCCAGGAGCGGTTACAGGGGCCACGGGCAGGACCAGAGAGGCAGCACGGCACAAACCACCCGTGCAGCAAGCCGGGCTGCTCTTAAACACCATCCCTGCAAACACCCAGCAGCTAAAGAACTGAAACAAGCAGCAATAATAATAACAAAATAATACTTAATAATCCCTTCCCAAACCAGCACTGATTTATTTCTCTAAGGGGGTGCTTTGCCTCCTACAACCTGATCTGTTACCGCCGAAACCATAGCAACAGCCGGATGGTACCATCAGACATACGGACGCACAGCGCTGTCACCCGCACCAGCACACAGCCTGCCTCGATTTTACACAGGCGAGAGACGCTCGGGTTCCACCCCACAGCTCGCACCGCGTCTCGCAGACCTACAGACTGCGGGCGCTGCGTGGCACGGGCTCCCCGGGCTGCCAGTCCCAGCACCCGCGGCTCGGTGGGCTGCCTGTGCTGGGACCATCGTTCTGATGCCAAATCCAGCAGGAAAAAGCAAAGCAGTGACAGTATCTTCCAGTACAAGCTGGGGCCAGAAGAGACCCTCTTTTACCAGAGAACTGGAGCAAGTGTGAATCTAATTGCGATAAAACCAATGTCCTTTCTGCAGAAGGAGGCAGATGGATGCATACAGCACAGTTTTTTTTGTTTTTTTTTGTTTTTTTTTTGTTTTTTTTTTTTAAATTAAAAGTCCCACATTCTAGTTTATCATTGGTTATCGTCTATGGTGCTTTTGCTTTTGGGAGCCAGAATAACGGATGTGAGGGCAACACGGCAAACGATGCACCAGGAGAGGCCAGGTCCTGCCTCACAGGGCTGCGTGGTCCCCAGCCCAACCAGACCTGTGCTCCTTGCTCCACACCGCTCCTCCTCCCCTGTGCCTCTCCGCCGTGGCTGACTCTGTCTCGCAAAGACTGGAGTAAACTTGATCACCTTCTGTTTAAAGCAGTTCAGCTACTGCACCCACCAGCAGCAGCAGCAACACGTGGCAAGAGGACAAACTCCTCGATGAGATGAAAGGAACAAAGTGACCGGAGCTGGCAGGATGAAGGGGGCATTATATGGGGGGTTATTTTTCTATCTGGTTAGTTTTTTTTCTTTCAAAATACAAAACTTCATTAACATTTGAAAGCACTGAATATTTTCTGCTTGCTCCCCGGAGGTTAGGAAGTGGGAAGGAAAAGTTGGCAAACGCTTCACAACTATCCTACTGCTCATGCTTAGAAAAATGTGAGATGTTCAAAATAGGTCTGAGGGGTCTGTGCCCAAGCCAGACGCAGATAATTCTGCTGTTCCGCAGCGGGATGAGTGTATACAAGAAATGCCTCCTTTTAGAGAAAATCTAAGTGGGGGGGGGTTTCTGCTGGAGGAGCGGGATCAGATGCAGGGGTTTCTGAAGGGGACCCAGCTGATTATCTGGGGCCCATCTCGCTCTCAGCGAGAGCAGGCTGGCAGAGCCCAGACCGCTATCGGCTGCTGCAGACAGTCATCACCAGCCTGAATCTGATCTGCCGCTCGTCTGTGCCGCGCTGTCTTCCACGGCTCCTTCGCTGAACCAGTCACACTCTCGCAAAGCCAAAAAATGAATTAATTCGTCTGGGTAAAGACCTCCAGACAAAAAATCAAAACAAAATCAGGCATCACTGTTCCAACGGAAAGTAAACTGCTCCCCCAAAGACATTCCTCAGATCAATCCTATCTCCACATCCGTGCCCAAGAAAAAATACCTTTCTAACACTGGGATGGCAAGGGAGCAGCTCTGCCCTTCACCAGCCGCCTTCCCCACATCTCAGCACACAGCACAGCGGGCGGTGATCGTGTTTAAACCCCAGCACAGCATCTGCCGACCCCCTCGGCGGCCGTACGGGGTGAGACGGAGCCCGGGGTCCGCAGGAGAGCAGCTCAGCACCCCCCAGATGCCTGGGGACGGGAGCACGGCAGTGCAAGAACCCGATGAGCCATCGCTTGTCACCGGCAGTGCTCCTCTGCTGGGTGGGGGGCTACGGGACATGTCCGACACGGGCCCATTCTGGGTGACGGGCATGCTATGGCCCACATGGCTAATGCTGGATAACGGCTTGTCCTTTTTTTCAGCAATGCTCAGGATGCTCCAGCCATCTAACGTCCCCCTCGCCAGGCAGAATAAATCCCTGCTACCTCCTGTCTCTGCACACGACAATAAGGATCTGATTCACCCCATCCTTCTGCCCCAAGAATTTTAGGATTTGCCACTGAGGGATTTTCATCATTTTGAGAAGCTTAGAAACCGGAGGGGAGCCCTGCTGCTTCCCAGCACAGGCAGGATTTACAGGCAGGGTGAGGGGAAGGAAACCTTATAAGATTTACACTTTCTTTTCCCTAAAAAGTGTAATTTTCTATTTACTGACCTTGTTTCCAGCCTCACATCTGCATGTGCACTCGCAGGCACCCAGCTTGAGGAGTAATGGCAAGCGGGCAGCATGCTTCTTATTTTATTTTAAAGGTATTAAGAGCAAAACCAGACCTCATATCCAACATATGACTCAAAGCAAACACACACTCAACCCCATCCCCTCCTCCTGGCACCCCCTCAGCTCGCAGCCCCTGCCCGCGGAGGGTGGCCAGACGCCGGGGGACGTGCTCTCCAGGGGCTGGGTGGGTTCCCCTGGCTACCTCTCCTCATCTCTCCTGAATGTAGAACTTGGCAGTTCCCAGGACCACAGCTTGAGAGGATGGACATGAGGAAAAGCTCATGCCAAGGATGAAGGGACATCTCATCCAGGACAGAGGGATGAGACTGGGACAGCATGCATATAGATATTACTATTTGCTGGGTAAAAAACTGGCTGGATGTCCAGACCCAAAGAGTTGTGGTGAATGGAGTTAAATCACAGAATCACAGAATCGTAGAGGTTCGAAGGGACCTCTGTGGGTCATCTAGTCCAATCCCCCAAATCCAGTTGGTGGTCAGTCATGACTGGTGTTCCCCAGGGCTCTGCTGGGGCCAGTTCTGGTTCATATCTTTATCAATGATCTGGATGAGCGGATCAAGTGCTCTCTCAGTAAATTTGCAGATGACACCAAGTTGGATGGGAATGTCGATCTGCTCGAAGGTAGGAAGGCTCTGCAGAGAGATTTGGACAGGCTGGATCGATGGGCCAAGGCCAACTGCATGAGATTCAACAAGGCCAAGTGCCGGGTCCTGCACTTGGGTCACAACAACCCCACGCAACGCTCCAGGCTTGGGGAGGAGTGGCTGAAGAGCTGCCTGGTGGAAAAGGACCTGGGGGTGCTGGTCAACAGCTGGCTGAACAGGAGCCAGCAATGCGCCCAGGTGGCCAAGAAGGCCAATGGCATCCTGGCTTGGATCAGGAATAGTGGGGCCAGCAGGAGCAGGGAGAGGAACATGCCCCTGTACTCGGCACTGGTGAGGCTGCACCTCGAGTGCTGTGTTCAGTTTTGGGCCCCTCACTGCCAGAAGGACATTGAGGGGCTGGAGCGTGTCCAGAGAAGGGCAGCAAGGCTGGGGAGGGGGCTGGAGAACAAGTCCCATGAGGAGCGGCTGAGGGAGCTGGGGCTGTTCAGTCTGGAGGAGGCTGAGGGGGGACCTTATCGCTCTCTACAACCACCTGAAAAGAGGTCATAGCGAGTTGGGTGTCGGCTTCTTCTTCCAAGTAACAAGCGATAGGACAAGAGGAAATGGCCTAAAGTTGTGGCAGAGGAGGTTTAGATTGGATATTATACAAAATTTCTTCACTGAAAGGCTTATCAAGCATTGGACCAGGCTGTCCAGGGAAGTGGTGGAGTCACCATCCCTGGAGGTATTTAAAAGACATGCAGATGTGGCACTTAGGGACATGGTTTAGTGGTGACTTGGCAGTGTTAGGTTTACGGTTGGAGTCGATGACTTTAAAGATCTTTTCCAACCTAAATGATTTTATGATTCTGTGATTCATTCTGAACCTGCTCCTGGCAAACCTGAAGGCTGCTTATGCTACTGCATCTTAGACGTAAATTCCTACAAGCTTCACAAAAATCAGTGGCTGGGAAGAGAAGAACTTTAAGAAGGTCTTAGAGACTGTTTTGGGTAAGACTCTAACAGGAGCACAACACTTTTTATACATCAGAGAAGTTACAAGGAGAAGTGAAAGGTTCTGAACAATCCATTTGCAGAAAACCTTTCAGCCTGAGTTTGTGCTTCCTCATACAAGAGAAAATCCATGTCTCACCCAGACATCTCCTCCTGCACAGACTCTCTGGTGTCTGGCAGCATGCAAGGTCTGCGTCTCTTCCTACCATTAGGGTATTGATGCTTCACACTCACTTAGATCCACTGGTATCTAATTTTTTTCCCAAAAGTGTAACTCCTTGAGGACCCTCCTGAGTGAAATCTTCTTCTCTCTCACTGCAGTGTCTTGAGCTATCAACCAGATATGAGGAGGAAAACTAGTACGCAGGGGGGACACCGCCGCACTTCCACCCTGCCCTGGGGGGACACCTCGAAGAAACCCGGCCCCAGTCCGGCTCTGGGCACAGGAGTGACACATCCAGAGAGTCCATGCCGCCTGCCCTGGCTCTGACTGTGCCTGGGGACACTCAGCCAGGGCAGGACACTATGGTTTCGTGACTTCAAGTCAATAAAATCACAGCTTTTCTTTAACAGAAACAAATCACTCCCTTTAAGCTGGCTACATAAGAAAATGTTATCTTGACTAGAGGTGCTTTCCGACACGAGGGCTGTATTAGAGGGTTTGCTGGCTGAAGCCAAATCCTGCTGTGCTATGAACATCCCATAATTTAATGCATGTGCACTCAAAGTTTGATTTAAAATGGTCACTCAAATTTTGATTTAAAAAAATCTCTTCTAAATATTTCTTAATCTGGTGTTTACTGTTATACTGTTATTTCTCATTTGTATAAAAGAAGGTTTTAAAGCTATGAAATTCCACAAAAGATGGAATTGCACAAATTGACAAAAATCTGTGATTAAAAAGGAGATGCCAAAATGATCATTCCTGAGTGTGGAAACTTCTGCAGTTCCTGCGAGGTGTGCAGCGGCTGCGACAAACACAGCTAAATAGCAGATAAACAGCTTCCACGCCTGCAGTCAGCACCGTGCACTTCCGAGCAGATCCATTCCCAGCAACGTCAAACTACATTCATTAGAAAGATCGTTAAATTTCTTTTGATTAAGTGTCAGGAATAAACTGTAGATGAACGGTGGAGTTTTTTAATGAGTTCAAAACCCATGAAATATTTTTTATTTCCCTGGGTCAATTATAATTTCAAAGCAAAATTCCTATGGGACCAATTTATAGGGAGTGCAAAGAGGCTTTTGTTCTGCGGCTCCCAGCTGCTCCGCACGCTGCCTGACCCTGCCTGTGTTTGCTCAGCTGCCGTTCCCCTTACTCAGATAAGATGCTGAGCGCCCCAGCAAAAAGCTCTGGGGAGTCACTTTCTCTTTCTGGTTCATAATACATATTTTGGTGCTCTTACAAAAGAAAAAAAGACAAATGTTCTGCACAATGAACACTTCCCACCAATTTCTGAAACTATCCAGGGATTTTTGCAGGCATGTTCTGTAGACAGAGACATCCAGTACAGTGTGGGGGAAAAGCGCTGTTCTTCAGAGAGTGACGGCATGGGATCGTTCCTGGAATACCTACAGAAAGAGGTCTTACTGACACAGGTCAGAAAATGTGCCTTTCACACTGCGCTACGGTATCGAATTGCAAGAAGCAAGCACTGGACCCAACGCATAGAGAACATGCCCATGTTTTAGTCCCACACGTATCTGTGTAAGCTAAATATTCACAGTAAGGATGGTCAGAGAAGGTGGCCACAGTGACAGGATCCATGTGTACGTCCATCTCACTGGCTCTCCATGTGAACGCCAAGCTGCTGTTGGATGTCTGTCGTGAGACAGCCTTCAGTCCCCCAGCGTCCCAGCAGAAAGTCAGCTGCCAGCTTCAAAACCACTTAGGGAAACACGACATCTCCTGCTAGCACCAGCAACCACCAGAACATCCAAAATGCTGGCCTGGGTCAAACCAAAGATCCATCCAACCTGCCTCTACGGGAGGCTTGGAGAAGAGTACACGGGACAGCGTGTGTGCAGGGTGACACCAAGCACATCTATTAATTTAATAGAGTAACTGAAGAAACCTAGCCGAGCAGGCAGAACTGGGGACCGCAGCCCCACAGAGGCAGCAGCAGCAGTGACAGAGAAGAGGCGATAGCCACGCATAATACAAATGGACGAGACCCTACGCCCTTGCTCCTGTGCGTGAGCTATGCCGGCACGCAGCCAGCATACGCAGCCCACGGCGGTGAGGGCCCTCACCAGCGCGACCCGGGCGAGCTCTGCTGCAGTTAACCAAAGTCTCATCAACTCATCCTACCAAACCAGGCGCAGCATCTAACCAGCACAGCCCTGGCACTGCAACCACGCTCTCGCCCACGAGAAGATCCTGTGAAAGCAGAGTTATTGCAGGCTGCTCCCTCTCGAGAAGGACTCCAGCCTGCCTCCCTCCTGTCCTCAACAGCAGAAGAGTTTCTCAACACTTTATTTACCGCCAGCTCTTCATTTTCTCCCCTCTACCCACACTGCTGTCTGACATAAGCCCTGACCTTATGTTGCGTCAAGTTGCATCAAGGGACATTTAGATTGGATATTAGGAAAAAATGTCTTTACTGAAAGAGTGGTCAGGCACTGGACCAGGCTGCCCAGGGCAGTGGGGGAGTCACCATGCCTGAAGGGGTTCAAAAAAATGTGTAGATATGGCATTTCAGGACATAGTTTAGCAGGCATGGTCGTGTTGGGGTGACGGTTGGACTTGATGATCTTAGAAGCCTTTTCCAACCTTAATGATTCTATGATTCTATGACCTCCCCTTTCCACTGTTCTTCCTGAATGCAGCTTAGACTGCTATCCACAAACAGGGAGGGAAAGCCTGAGAACTGATGGCACCAAGCGTTTTGAGGGACCTGGGCATCAGACTGCACTGTCTCTAGACCATGGACCTGGTCTTTGATTTAACCATCTACAGGTGCAGGTGCCACCCTGGCAAATAACACATCAGATCCAAAATTACATGACATCAGTTTTGATAAATTCATTCCTTGCTCAGTAGGATGCACTGGAAAATGGGACATCCGTCCTTCAAAATCCTCCCAGCACGTCAGCTTCTGCAACTTGTACACTAAAATAAAGCGCCAAACTCAACAATAAAATAAGATGTGGGCTCAAGTGCTGCTTGGTCCAAACCTCTCCTTGGTGGAGTGAATTCCCATGTTTCTGATTCTCCAAGGCCACTTTATCTTCTCCCCTCACCAGCATGGCTCTGCCCTCCGGATGAAGGCTGAAACCTCCAAAGCAGAGAACAAAAGCAGCCGACACCTCCGCAGCTGCCGTTCGCAGCCCGGGGTATTCTGTGATTAAGCATCTTCCCCGTTTCAGACCCTACCACCCCTCTGGGCTCCTCCTGTGGAAACAGTAAATACGATGGGGCAAGCCTCACTGCCTACAGGACAGTCCTCGTGGTCCTTTCGAATCTGGCTGGATGTCCTGCGTCACCCGCCCCGCTCTGCGGTGCCTTCCGAAGTCCACCTGTACCCCACACACCCGCTCACTTTGCGTATAATTTCCCAGACTAACAGACTTTTTCCAGGGCTTTGCACCCAGAAAATACCTCATTCAACAGTCTCATTGCCCAAAGCGCAGGCATTTTTGAAAATGTTTCCACAAAGCCTTCGCTAAAATCAGGACAGCCTTCACTTGCTGCGCTTTCTGTATCTCCCAAAGAGCGAAAACCTCATCAAACCCTGGAAGTGAGTCTATTAATTAACTCTCGTTTATAAATACAGATCAACACACATCCACAATTTTATTGCAACGATGCCATTCGCTTCGCACAGGTCACTGAACATCCACCACATGGTCATGATGAAATTCAAGCCCTTCTGACCTGGGCTGGATGCAAACTACGTCTCGCATCGACGTGCAGTGCTGGGGACCGCGGATGGAGCCAAGCTGGGATCTCTGAGATCCCATTTTGCAGTCGAACAGCAGGAGCTGAGAAGGGAGTTGCCTGAGCAAAGCGAAACATTTAAACGTGCCCTCTGAATACGACCATGAACTTTTCAACGAATTCTCCTTCTCCGTGAGCAAGCATGTCTGCAGAAAGGCAACCACGCGTCGCACGCCCCGGTGCTCTCGCAGCGGCAGAGCATCTCCACTGAAGTCGTGATTGTGGTAACGAACCACAAAGCAGAGTCAATGCATGCGACTTACCTACATATTCCGATATTTTTTGTGGATTAAGGATTTCAAATTGGTGTTTACCGGTGATGAAAGGATAACCAGGTGCCGGGTGCGCAGAACAGAGGTCTAATGCCATCCGAGTGAAATACTGTGCTCCAAAACCTGACGAAGGGGCAGTTTCTAAGGTGCTCAGTACCCTGGTGCTGATCCAGGAAATCAGTTAATTATTTGCTTAAATCCAAGCACACGAGCAGCCTAATTACATGCCATGGGACACCCCTCCAGCTTAAGTGTTTTGCTGGACCGGCTCCCTGATATAAAACATCAAGCCAGGGGCTCTGTGCAGAATACAGAGGGATTTTGATTAAATTCTTCTGACGGGGAAGCAGGGAGGGAGAAATGCAGCCTTTATTCAGCGCCCTCCCCAGTTTACAATTCATATTCGGAAAAGCTGTGAGCTATGGTCTTCAGTGAGGAAGGCGGAGATTTGCATTGCTCACGGTGTCCTCCCCGCTCGGCCCGCCATGCCACGTTGACACGAAATCTAAGGAGGAATCAACCTTGTCTCACCTTTTCAGTCGAAAAGAAAAAAACCTGAAGGATTGTGCCTCCTCAAAGGGGGGACGAGATCGTGCGGCCGAGGCTTTCGCACCGATTTCGGATGCGCCGAAGGACCAGCGCACGCCTGCAGAGAGCTGGTCCTCCAGCCGCCGCCTCCCGGGAGCCAGCCCTCAGCCCACCGAGCCCGTCCAGCTGAGTGGAACCATCTCCAGACCCGCCGCCAGCCTCACCCGGAGCTAGCCAAAGCCCAGGGGGAAGATGTGGGTGAAGACGGGGTTTCTGCACGCTTTGGAGGTGTTGAATTTGCCCAGCAGGCAGGATGAAAAGTGGAATTATCTCAATCCATCAGCAACCCCCCAGCTCTCCCTCCCCCAACCCTCCTCATATGAATCAACAACCTAAAACCTTGGATGGACAGACCTGACCTCCTTCCCAGCTCCACGCTTGCAACGACGAAAATGACTGTTTATCTTTCCCTCAGCCCGCAGAGCAGCAATGATTTCGGCCGCGGTACTGACCAGGTAATCACCAGCCATCAGCACAAATCCAGCAGGCAAAGCCCCGAAAATCTGGGCTTTGCCGAGAGCCTCAGCAAACCCCTTGTCAAACGAAAAGCGAATCTCCCAAAGATCAAGCTACGGAGACCAGTACTGAAAAATATGCCAAACCAGTAGAGGACCAGGCATCCCAACGGCCAGTGACAGTGGCCCCATCTGCACCGGTGCGTGCTGGCGCAGGGACACGCCACGTCCAGCCCTCTCTGCCGGCACGGGCTCCGGGCTGCGCTGGAAATGACCAGCGTTTCGGCTTCCAGAAGATGGCAACTGCCTCCTGCGCAGGTTTCTTCACGAGCAGCCCGTTTCGAGGAGGTTCACGCTGCTGCCTGCTTCGAGCACGCTGTCACTGTGAGTGGTCGGCACTGAATCAGAAACCGAGCTCTGCACATAAATACTACCACGATTTGAGAAACTCCGCTGCTCTGAACTCATCTCTCTCCCAGTTCTCCATACGCCCCAAGCCACGTTCTGCATCGTTTCACCTCCCCTAGCCTGGCCCTTCCCAAGTGCCGGACCTGGGCGGGTCCCCGCGGTGCTGCAGGACCAGCAGCCTGGAGCAGAGCAGGCTCTCGGGGACAGCCAGAGGAGACCGTGGGGATCTCCACTCAGGTCCTCATCCAGCTGCTGGCCTCGCGTGCAGCCCGAGGCAGCTATTTAAACTTTCCTGGGCCTCCATTCCCACCTACAAATGGAGCTGATGCAGCTGTCTCACGGGTCCACTGCTCATTCACTAACCATTTACCACTGCATGTCACTGCTACCCACTTGCAGGGAGATCGGATCCTATCCTGGAAAGACTTCTACAAAGGTCAGCGAGTGAACAGCAAACCTGCACCAGGGGCTGCTCAATTCTTCTTTTTTTTTTTTACTTTGGACACAGTTCCATGCAGACTTGTACTCTGTAACACATTCACATCACTGTCCCTTGTAATGTGTTTTAAAATCTGAAGCTGGGTAGAGAAGAACAGAAAATGCCTGCTACCTTCAGAAAATAAAAGCGCTACATCTGCATGGAGGAGTAATATTTTCCACCTCCAAATCCGTTTTTGAGTCTGCCTGTGCACACACATGCCCAGGGCTGCTCAGAGAGGAAGCTGTGTCGTCTCAGCAATCCTCTGCCTACAAACAGCTCAGAAATATTTATCAGGAGCAAAGACAGTAAAGAACGAGAGATGCTGATCAGATCGAGAAACTAAAAAAACCCTTTCACAAGTGACCAAGGCCATTCGCTGTGACTAAGCTGTAGGATTATCCTACTTAAAGCTTCAGAAGAAAAATCAATTAAATTACAGCCTACCTTGATTGTCACTTCTGCCAGGACAAAGCGGGCATGCCACGGCAGGGCGTCTGGGCCAACTAACTGCAGCAAGTTGGTGTGAGCTGGGGGAGAAGGGTGGGAAGGAGAAAGGCTGCGCATCTAGGGATCGGAGACAGCAGATGTACAACCTGGAGCAGATGCTGGAGCAGCTGGAACACACTAGTTGCAGGAGACAATTTAAAAGAAGGAATTATGAGATGGACAAAGAGAGCCTAAAACAAAACTGAGAAAGCTATTCCTTTCAAAATCAAGGGTGAGACAGGTTAGCACTGAGTGGTCCCCAGCAAGGTGAGTAGAGCCTCAACAGGCAATTTGCAGGGAGATTACAGTCCCGTTTGAGCAGCACTGGGAAGCAGAGAGCTGGAGAGTTGGTGGCTAAAGCTGCCCCTGAAATGGCACTCCCTTAAGGAGTCGCCCACCAGTCGCAAAGCTTGGTGATGTCTCGGTGTGCCGCTGGCAGGTGGCGGATGGAAACGGGGAGGCACACACAAACCCAAAGCAGTGACCCAGCTGCCAACATCTCACTGAGATTCTGTGCCCTGGAGGTCTCCCATCACCCAGCCTCGCCCTCTCCTGGGAGCTCTGCACCATCCACCTGTAGCCCAGCCTCTGCTTCTCTCCAGCCCAAGCCATGCAGCCAGGGAAGCTCATTCTGGGAGCGCTCCTCTGCCTCCTCCTCACAGCCTGGCAGCGCAGGCTCAGCGCAGAGCCCAGACCTCTCTGACCTCCCATCCTTCACTCGCCTCCATCTGCTCTCCCAGCTCGGCTGGTTTCTCTCTGTGGTTGATGTGAAAGCAATGCAGGGTGGAGGAGCAGCACACGCCAGCGAGCCAGGCTGTTCGCTTCTGGCTGCCCAGCGTCCTTGCTACCCACCAGTAACTGCTCAGACAAAGGAGTGCTGGTGTAGGATCCACAGGCTATGGTCCACCATGCCATAAGGTACCTGACTCCCACCTAGAAACCTGTGTGTCCGCGGGGAGACTGGCTCTAAATATCTCCATGTCAGGCAGATGAAACTAGTGAAGGCTGAATTGCAGATATGAAAAGCACGCTGGCATCTGACAGTGGGCTCCTTTTTTGTTACGCAAATATATTAAATACTCCACAGTACTCAAAAAAAACCCCAAAACTGAAACAACCAAATAATAACTGGCACTCAAGACAAAATTCTTGCTGGTCATTAACTGCTGCCTGCTAAACGGACAGGCAGTCTTTATGAACCAACAACTGCAGCAGAAAACTCAAGTGACAACGGAGCTCAAGAGATAAATAAATACTAGAGACTCTCTGCAGCCGACGCAGTAGAAAAACAAGGGTTTTCCAGCAATCTGTGATGCCTGTTTAATCGCAGGGTGAAGGACATCAAGAAAAAAAATTGGCTGGGCAAGCTTTAACTATGCTGAACAGATCACCTTAGGTTAGCAAAGCTGTAGTCAATACCCAAGCCTTCAGATTTAGACTTTCAATCAAGTGCCTAATTAATGGAGCCTAGGAAAGCAAGGTTCTGAAATTTAATGAGACACTCAACACAGAGCTAAGCGCTTCAGATATCTAAGCTTTCAAAAATCATGAGAGGGTGATAAAAAGAAGTGAAGTTTATGCAAATATAACCCCTCTTTGGGTCCACTGCAAGGTTTGCTGAGAAGAACTGAGGATGCACCATGCTGGAATGGCTCTGAGACAGTGATGGGAGTATTTATTACGGGGCTTGATCCTCAGTGGCTGCAGAGTTCCACAGCGGCTTTGATTTCCAGAGGATAGCCCAGACTTCCATCTGCTATAACGACTGCACTACCAGAGTGCTGCCTCCTGCAGCCCACTCTCCCTGGGTATCTTCACTGCCAGGAAAAGGCTCCTCTCAGGTGGACCAGGCTGGAGGCTCTGGGAAGCGACCAACAGCCGTTGTGGCAAGTTTCAGAAAATTTTGGGTCACTTTGGGTCTCTCCTTTTCTCCCCTGCGTATTCTGATGAGAGGATCAGCAAGCAAAATGCCCAAGTAGAGCCGGAGGTGTTCTCGATCCTCAGTGCTGGTGGCCTTGGTCTGGTAGATGCTCAGTGTGGGTTTGGGTGAGCTCCTCCTCACCAGCATTGCCTGTCTGACCCCATCCTTGCGAGCACAACAGGTCCTCAGGACAACCAAGGGAAAGAAGTAATGTCATGAAAGCACCAGGGAGGAAGGCTAGGAGGAATGACCTTCAGATCAATACAAATGCCTGCGCGCACTTGCATTTAGACTGATCCTAAGCTGGCTTTGCAAGAAGGGTTGAAGAGACATGGCTGGGGAGTCTGGTGGGGCCTCAGATCAGAAAGGAGATGCTGCATCTCTCCTGGCTACCTTATGTGAAAAAAGGTCTTTTATCAACTGGTGAGTAGCTCACGCTGATTCAGCCTAAGAAGATCTCAGCTCACAATTGTATTTCCAAAACTGACCCACAGTCTTCTCCAGGGGCTTATTTACAAAGGCAATAATAAATGGGCTGATGTTATTTTAAACTGAAATTGATTCTGCATCTTCAACGGGAGGAGCACAGGCTGGGCTTTTACAGCGGGGCAGAGTCAATGCTGAGCTGTTAATCCAGACTCCGACTGCTCGCTGCGCAGAATTTCGCTGTGCGGTGCCTCGCACTCCTCATCCAAAGGGGTCGATAGGTGTGATCGTGAGACAAACACTGATGGGTCAGTGCAGGCAGGTGGGACCAGATACTGACCTCAGCAAGAGAGACAGCCATGTGGACCTCAACAGTGCTTGCTGTGGCTCCACAGACGGACAAGAGAGATTCTCTTTGCTCACTGGTGGACTGGAGAGTAGCAGGGCTTTGAACGACCACCTGGCAAAGCCACAGCCAGATCTCCTCCAGTATCCTTCACTCCTGCTGGGTGAGATGGTGGCCAGCAAGAGGATGGGTTTGGTGCCTCCAGGGTAGAAGGGCACCCATCAGTGCAGAGACCACGGTGGGAGGCTGCAACTTGGAGGTGGGGGGGAGCTTCTACCACGGCTGGTGTGAAGATGCAGACGCGGCTCAGGCCTGTGCTGCATTCTCCTGCCTGCCCTTGGGATCCAAAATCCCAGGCATTCGTGGACTTCGTGCTCGACAGCCATCGCGGGTGGGGTCTTGGAGGCTGGGGGGGTTGCGCGGCAGAGGGTGAGGTTCAGGCCATGGGACATCTCCATGCTCAGGGTGCGAGGCTCAGCAGGGCTTTTGCACTTTTGATTTGAAAACTTAAACACCCAATTCAACAACCAAATTTCACGGATTGTAAAATAAGGGAGGAAGTGCAGAATACAGCCACAAAGATGACTCAAGGGTTGAAGCAAATGCTTGACAACGAGAAAAGGAAAGACTTTGTTCTGTTTAGCTTATCAGAAAGGAGATGGGAAGGTGATGCGATTACTCTGTGTAAGAACTTTCATCTGCAGACAGCACCGGATAGGAAAGGGCTCTTTAATCAAAAGGGAAAGGACAGAACAGGAATAAATGGCTGCAAGCCGAAGCCCAACCAATTCAAATGAGATAAAGGGCACAAATTATAACAGGGAGATGATTAACCACTGGCACAAGTGACAAGGGGGGCAGGGGAGTCTAACTGTTGACATCTTCACTGCATTTCTTTTTCAAAGAGACACTTTCATCACACACAGGTTTCCAGGCTCAGTCCTGGCCAAAGCTGGGTTAGCTTACGAGGGAACACCAGGAGGCAGAGGCAATGGTGGAGTGATGGTGATGGGCTGATGCCAACACCCTAGGGATCCCTCCAGGCTTCTTCTTAAGGAAAGTCACTCCCAGGGACACCTTCCCATCGCTCGGAGGCAGCAGGTTAACGCTGCACTCGTGGGAGACGCCAGCCTGCTGTGGGATGCTACCTGGGGACACCAGATCTGGGACCCCCAGCCCAGACACAGTCCATCTCCTCCTCTGCCACCAGGCTCTACCGCAGCCTTGGCAGGAGAGCAGCAGAAGCTGTAAGCACTCGACTATCTGTGTAAAACCGCAGCACGAGGTGAAATGTTTTATTTGCTGCCTTAAATCACAGCCCTGCTTTTTCTACACTGCTCTAAACATAAATGCCTACCCCTCAGCTCCATTATTTCCAGCATTTCACACCCAGAGGATATATTCTGGCAATTTCTCCTGGTTCTGGTTTTTAAGTACAGTGAACAATTACACTCAACTGCATTCATAAGGCAACGTTAATGAGGCTCGTCGACACACTTTACTGATAGCAGCTGCTGAGCAGCGTATTATTGATCTGCCTGCTACTGAGACATTGCAAACCCTCTCACTACAATCCAAGTCCCCTCCCTCGATGCGATGGCTACAGTGAGATGCGTGCGAGCCCTTCCCCGCTGCTTCTCCTTTCTCCGCCACCAGCCAAGCTGCCTGCTCCTCCCCAGCGGCAGGTCCGAGCAGGCACAGCCTTCCCACTGAGGCCAGGGCATGGTCACTACTGGTCCTCTGCACTTAGGGTCCAGCATCCCTCCCCTGGCTAAGCCGCTGTGCGCAGATACCAGCCTCCGCCCCAGTGATGTACTGGGAAAGCCATGGACCGACACAGGCCAGTGGCTCTGCATACTCTGGGACCCCCAGCTGAAATCAGTGGGGTATGTTCTTCTGAGGGTTATCTCCTCTATAGATTTGGCCTGGTTATTTCTCCAGGGGCTGAAGAAGCAAGAAAGATGTATTTTCTCTGACCCCAAGGACACACATCACAATCACAGAATCCCAGAACGGCAGGGGTTGGAAGGGACCTCTGTGGGTCACCCAGTCCAGCCCCCTGCCAAAGCAGGGTCACCCAGAGCAGGCTGCACAGGACTGCATCCAGGCGGGTCTGGAATATCTCCAGAGAAGGAGACTCCACAGCC
>Ga0065711_1029630_pt1 | contig 35439 bp, 17 predicted proteins | sample Hoacrofraction12_FD_59098 | JGI IMG/M metagenome (GOLD analysis project Ga0065711, IMG submission 59098) | Hoatzin crop microbial communities from Cojedes, Venezuela - Epithelial fraction 12 v2 (version 2) | ecosystem: Host-associated > Birds > Digestive system > Esophagus > Crop | place... | reverse complement strand
GGGGGGGGGGGAGAAATACAGCTTGCTATTATTTGTGACATTCATTAAAATAATCTAATGCTGACAAATCTCAAAACTGATCCTTTGTCTCTCAGTGTTTTGATGACAAAGTACTGCTTAATACGTTTCTTCATTTACTAAATGGTTTAGAGAGCAGCATAAAAGTACAACAGAAAATTAAAGATTTATATTCATGACAACTGTTGCTTTAAAGCACAGCCCTTTGACGAAACAATCTGAATTCTGCTGTTTCAAACTGATGCGCTGTAGTAGCTTGTTTTGGAAATGACAGGTGAGGTGAGAACCTGCCTACATTGTACTAGGTCCCTTTTGACAAGCATCCCAAAGACTGCAGTTTCAGAGCATGAATGAGAAAGACTGAAGCACGATTGACATACTCTGTTGCCTCCTTAGTATGTGGAAGCAGGGATTTGCCCTTCTCATCTAATTTTTTGCATGCAGCATTGCTGTTCCAATACATACAATTAGTGCTAAGAGGTTTTGTTTGGAATAAAATCTATTTGTACAGGAGCAAAACTGCTTTCTTCTCCGCATAGTTCCCTGTCAGTAGGACCATTCCTTTCTTGATGCTCTTATAGCTTAAGGCACTAACAAACAGGAAATTATAGAAACGGAATTGGACAACTTGTTTAACTTCTGACTCACGGGCTCTGCAATTATCTGCTATGTTCAGATTCACTGCAAACTGGTCAAAACAAATGAAGTCTGGTGAAACAGCACATTATATGGCCAAAATGGAAATGAAGGACCTTCCTTATTTTAAAAAATTTTAAGTGGTCACACTGCATCTCTTCCGTGAGTTGTTCTTTCAATGTCATATGAGGGAAGCCAATTTGTCAAAGTATGTGGTATAGAGTTCGGGGGGGGCGGGGGGGCTGTCGCAATAGTTAGCAGCTATTTGGCCAATTACTTCCAATTAAATGGGTAACTTTTGGGTGGTGGACAATGAACAGGAGGAATGGCTTCCACGTCTCATACTGATCCAAGTTATTTGGAAAAGAAACACTGGACTGAATTCACCTTTGGCATGAATGGGAATACTTTTATAGAAAACAATGCAGTAACAAAATAGCTGAGCTTTTTCTCTGTTGTGAGTTGAGTTGATCATGCGCAAGAACATTCACTGTACTACTCTTCCGTGGCCTAACTCTTCTGTGCACCAATTTACATTTTTACCCTTCACGGTATCTTCTGGCAATGAATACCTGTTACACTTCCATTTGCTTGTTTTAATCACCTACCAGACAATTTAGATGGGAGTTTGTATTTCTTGCGCTGCAAGAATTGCATAAATAATTGCTCCCAACTTTTACCTACTCTATGTTTGCTGACTTAGCTGTCTCGTTGCTCTCATCATCCATGTCATCAACCCTATACAGCTTTCTTAGTTCTGAAATACTATTTATAAGATGGGCCACCCATTATTATTGCACATAATGTCCAAGACAAGGACATACAAGGAACTCTAAATATCTACAACCTAAAGTTCAGAAAAGGCCCCATGTTACTCCCTAGCTTGGCTTCCCTGGGGGACAGAGGCTTGAGTGGACGAGTCCTTTCACAGAATCAAAGAACAGTTGAGGTCAGAAGGGACCTCTGGAGGTCACCTTGTCCAACCCCCAGCTCAAGCAGGGACACCTACAGCAGGTTGCCCAGAAGCGTGTTCAGACGGCTTCTGAATATCTCCAAGGATGGAGACTCTGCAACATCCCTGGGTAATCTGTGTCAGTGCTCAGTGGCCCTCATAGTGAAAAAGTGTTTCCTGATGTTCAGATGGAGCCTCCTGTGCTTCAGTCTGTGCCCACTGCCTCTTGCCCAGTCACTGGGTATGACTGAAGAGCCTGGCTCTGTGTTCTTTCCTGCCTCCCTTTGGATATTGATGAGATGCCCCTTGAGGCTTCTCTCCTCTACGTGATCCCAGTTCTCTCAGCCTTTCCTCATAGGAGAGATGCTCCAGCCCCTTCATCATCTTAGCAGTCATTTGCTGGACTCTCTCCAATAGCTAGCTTCGTATCTCTCTTACGGACCTGAGAGTGCTTTCCACTAGCACAGCCCAATCCTGCAGCAACACACTTTTGATTTAGCTGGCCTGCATCAGGAGTAAAAGCATAGCTGCATGGCTTTTGCAATTAGTAGCGGAAAAAGCATCAGCTCCTGCAGTTTGCCCCCTCCAACACTGCAGGACTGCTAAAGCATCCATGTCAGTGTATCCTTGCGGACACCACATGCTTTTCCTATGTCTCACTGCCTTGCTCCCATTCTGGTATGGAAAAAAAAATAAGTTGCATTTGTTGTATTTTTCTATCATTCTAATGGTGCCACCTGTGAATCCCAACCATTCTATGCTGAAAAAGCCACAGACTCCCAATAGGAAACAGGAATGGGCTCCAGTGAAAGTCTATATGTCTTATGCCAAATGGAATGCTGAAAGATAATTTTATTTTGATGGATATTTATTACAGTAGAAAAGTGTCTGCCCTGCTAGCAGAGATATTTTCTAGTTGCCACAAGAATTTGTTAACACTGCCCCCTGAGGATCAACACCAACCCCCTTCACTCCTTGAATTTTGACAGTAAAGCTAGGAAAGAAAAAGAAGTTTACTACATATCGTATAATTATTCTTTTAGTATCTTTTTTTTTTTAAGAGAACCTGTCAGACTGTGTTTTAAAAATTTGCAACATGAATTAAGGGTGGGGAGAATGTTACATCTTCTTCTATTGTTTTGATCATAGCCAATATCAGTTCTAACAATAGAGCTGAAAGAACCTTTCTTCTCTACCCGTCCATGCCCGACAATCTAGTCCCTTGATCTGAAAATGAGAGATGAGGTATTAGTTAATTACTTAATGCCAGCTTGATTCTAAAGAGACCCCATCCCTGTCAGAATATCCACTTAGAAGAAAACTTTTCCCAGTAACTTTCTGAAGTATTGAACCCCTAAGTAAATGGGTCATTACATGGTATTATAGTTCCCTCTGACAGACAAAACAAACAAGCAAGCAAACAAAACCCCTGAAATCAAACAGGAAGCTTCTAACTACCATCTTGTACTACCTGCAGTACTAGTCTGAAAGCATTCCTTGTTCCCACTCACTCAAGATTTAGAATTTGCATTAGTCCATTTAAACACAGAGCTTGAAAACTGCCAATTTTCTTAATGGAAATAAACTAGGATCACAGGCTTAACAAGTAGGAAAACAAAGAATCTTCTTATAAGGGTAGAGAGATTGATGCTAAATGCCTGTTTATGCATCAAGTCAATTTCTGAAGAACATAAATACTGCCTTACCATATATTAGTCCTATCTCTTAATCTAAGGTATTTGCTTTCCATCTGCACAGGTTGAGTAGTATATTCTAGAATACAAAAGTTACTGTATTGTATGCTTTTAGCAGGCCAATTCTCTGCTGGAAATTAATGGATGACTCAAAGCAAATACAAAAGGCAGCCTTGTGTGAAAGTCTCGAGAATACTGTGTAACATCCCGCTGTCCAAGGCACTCATACACATTATAGCATCAGTTTAAGTTAACTTGAAAGAGTGCAAAGACTATTTTCATCTTTATTCTGCTTTATAGGAGCAGGTGGCTATGTACATTTAAATAATGCATTTATTCTTTCAAAAAGAAGTTCGACATCCATGCAGATACGTTAAAGCGACCTTAACCACACAGACAGCATTGTGCATTCCTTCCCTTGGATGCTGCTTTTGCAAATAGCAGTAAAGATGAACTTCTGTACAATCAGCCCCAGGAAACTCCTTTGTTGCTGGGGGTACTTGCCTCTTTCTGGGAGAGAGGCGCTTCTTTGTGTACTTCTCTCCCCTGACAATAACACACACTGTGAGTAGATAAGCTCACAGAGGATGAAGATGTTTCACTGCTTTGTTTACTTTCATTTGTGACAAATGCACTTCAAAACATACATCAATATGATTTGCCTCAGCGAGCTGGTGTCTCCTACTGGCTATCACAGTAAATCCACTTACAGGAGCAATGAGTTTACTCTTTTTATTTCAAAGACCTTTATGTATGGAACATCATATTCAAAACTCCTCAGCTAAAAGTGACTGAAAGGGAATGACTTCTTGTTTCTTCTTCCGAGTGTCAGACACAAAGACAATACGCTCATTTTCTTCTCTCATTGCTAACTGGGATGAACATTTGGGAACTATGTATCAAAAAATATTCCTGTGTGTGAAAACGCATTTGTTACCTGGGAATTAGCTATGCCTATTTGTTACGCTGACCAACCAGACAGTGACCAGACTGTAACTCATCGAGAACTTTGCACTGTGCTATTGCTAAGCCTTGCAATAAAAATTGCTGAATTTTATAAGAGATACACAAAGAAATTCCCTTACAAAGTAAGTATAAAAAGTAAAGTTCTCTTTGGTTTCAGTTTTCAAATCCCGTATGTTTACAGGAGCTATTTATATTCCTCCATCATCTTCTGGTAGTAACACTATGTAGTTTTTCTAGCTGTTGCATCAAAAACAAACAAACACAACAAACAAAACAAACCCACTTGTCTCTTGCCATGGATTATGACATTATGCTAAACTGCCGCTGACGAAAAACAGGACCACAGGTACTCAATACATTTGGTGCATAAGAGTTGGCTCCAAATTTTTTTTATGAAGCACTGCAACTAAGGACTGCTTCATATAGTTATTAGTCCAGTCGGTGTTAGAGTCACAGAAAGCAATGGGACTTTGGGAGTCCCGTTTGGGAGTCCCTGTGTGCTACTGGGACTATGCACTGATAAACTATTCTGTGTCCTTTGTTGACTGCACCTATAAGCCTGTATTTATGCACAATTTCTTATAGGGGATGATGACAAAGGAGCAACATCACTGACAAAATAGAGCTTGAGTGTGTAATGAAAACACTGCTCTTTTCATTGCAAGTTTTGTCAAAAGTCAATCGAAGATATGCATTTAACTTGTACATCGCTCAGAACAGGAAGATTAGCATGGTGATTAATCCCAAATTATTGAATAAATTTTAACAAACTGGGAGGTTTTTCAGGAGGTCAGCTTGACACCAGCATACAAGATCAGCTTTGGCAGACAGTAAATACAAGGCTAAATTGCTTTTCCAACCAGCTGATCTGAACACAGGCCACCTATCTAGCAAGTGCATAGCTTGTTAAAATGCGTATGTTTTTAAACCATCAGCCACAAGCAACCAGTCAGCTCAGGTGTGATAGTATTTAAGAGCTTAATAAAAAGACACTTAATTTGTCTGAATTGCAGTGAGCTTACAGTCTATTAATTCACACAACCAACATAGAATACCACAATAGTATTAGCACAGCCTCTGGAAAAACTTGTCTCATACACACAATGGTGACCTGCTTTAATAGTCATTTTTGGCAAGTCGTATCTAATCTGTAGTCTGACATCAGTAAATTGACTCGTACCTTATAACAAAAAAATGGGTTTTGGTTACATTTCTGCGTAAGCATGCTTTCATTTCTAAAGGCTGGCAAAGACTTATTTAATATCAACAAGTATAACTAAGACACTGGCCAGATTCTTCTAGGATCCATACTTGCATTATGATAAGGGAAGTTCCCAGATTTTATTTCTAGCCCTTACACTGAAACTAGCCTGTGGCACAATCAGTCAGCACATAGAAATCAATACAAACTCATGCTCCTGTTTGTCAATTCCATTTGATGGTCCACGCTGTACAGCCAGCATTGACCACCAAGGGACAAAGTAATGGAAATGCACTTGAGAGACTGCATCAAGAGCACCTACAGGATTGCTGTCAGACGTGTGCAAAAACCAACAGATTTACAGAGCAAAAGAAGCACTCTGCCTACTGATACACACCTATTGTATACCCCTTTAATCCAGACAGACCTCATGCATATTGCAGATAACTCCTCGTTCATTAAATAGCCCTCTCACTTGACCAGTGCCACAAAAGCCTGCTCTTGCCATGCTCCTTTGCCTAGACTTAGACCTAGTGCTCAACTAGTTTCTCCAAAGCCCAGAAGTCTTCTTACCATATCTCTGTCTTAATTCACTCACCACCTTCTCCAAGTATTGGTAGAGCTCTTACAGCTGTTTTCTACAGTTTAACCTTCCAGATATACATTCCAGCAGGAAGGTCAACGGTCTCCCACAAGGCTAGTTTTCTAGGCCAAAATCAGCATGGCTCTGGGATAACAGCATCACTGTTTTAAGAATGCACTTCAACTAAACCCAAGTTCCAGAGTCCTTCCACTCCAGAGGAGCATTAGATCTACTGGCCGCAGTTTATACCCCAGTACTTTGCTTGTCAATATGGTCAAAAGTAAAATCCAAGAAGCTTTGATACTGAACAAGCTCACTCTTGCCATGAATACCCTTTCAAGGCCCCTACCTGGAACTAATGCCTCTCTGAGGGCTGTCTAGATGCAAATATGCCACCCACAGCTACCTTCTATCCTGAACATGGCTTAAATGAGTTTTCCAGCTCCCTTTTCAAGAGCAGAGCCAGCCATCTCCAGGTATGCCTGTTCCTTCCAGCTGCAGCCGTAAGGGGCAAATAGAGCCATTCAGTACTGACTGGCAAGGTTTTTCAAGCACATGGCTTAAATATGATCTCATTCGTATAGGTAGGTTAAGTGAAAATACCAGCATGGTACTCCTCACCCTTAGGGCTTTCAAGCACCTGCCAACAGACATAACAGATGTTAGACTATACAGACACAGAACAGATGTGTAAAAATATTCATCAAAGAAACACTGATAGGATCACTGCTGAAAGCCTGGTCAGGGAAGCACAAAGGGAAGGACAGCTACTTCTCTGTTCTAAGGTGCCTTTTTATTTAAGTATTGGTCTACTGCCTAGTCTATGTCAGCGTGGTAGAATTCTATGTGCCTTCTATGGTTTGTTCTGAAATGGATGGTTCTTTTAATGACTTCACAGATTTTTTCATCCTACAATCACATAAAAACATTTTCATGTAATTGTCTTCATTAACCAAAATCAACAATGCACATAAGAAATATCTTTGGCCCAACTTTGCTGTGAAAATCTTCACATGGAATTGTTACTAAGTGACTTTACATTTTAATTTCCAGTATATATCTTACTCTGTTTTAGAAGACAGAATGCCTTGCTTAGCACCTCACATTGCTCTGTTGCCTTGTACTTGAATAAAACGGGTTCCAATTATGAGACTGCTGGCTGGATGCTGGTTTTACACCCTTTCCGAAGAAACACAAACAGGGTTAAAACAAGTCTGGTAAAGGAACCAGACCCTGATGGGCTAGACGGAATTCGGCCTCCTTTCCCTGCCCCACCCCCCCCTTTTTAGGGTTCCAAATAGTGAAAATAAACTCAGAGAGTCTTCTGCTTGTTTGGCAACCAACGGAAAAATATTTCTGTTTGCACTTAGCAACACTCTGAATCAGAATTCTTAGCACAAAATCAGTTTATGGAGCCTATCCCGTTACTCCAAGTTCTCTGCAACAGTTTTGCTCTGGCTTCATGCATTTTAGAAATCTTCAGGGCTGAGAAATTTTTCAGGAGACTCCACTCAAGTAAAGATCTCCACAGCTTCGCTTCGGGATACTGCTCTTTTAGAGTATCTTGCTTGTTTTTTTAAAACATAAATTCAAAGGAAAGACAGATGGCACTAAGAATACCTCCACAATTAACATGGGAAAATAGAAATACCACACTTATGTAAAATGACTGTAGTATGTTGGGTTCTTTTGCTTTATGATAGAAAACGGATCTGTAATATCTGCACAAAAAATGAGAAAATTATTATTTTCAGTCTCTAGTATTATATCATACAGGAAGGAGCTTTAAATTATGAGCTTAATTCATACACTTCTTCACAAGTATAAAGTAAATGATTAATGTAGAAATGGGTAAAGTTTGTACCTTCTCAGAAGCATGGTTGCCCCCTAAACTGCCAGAACATCTGGATTCCCAGTCTCTCATCTAGTGTGGCTTAGAATTAAAGCAAGGAAGTTAAGATCTGACGTTGCTTCAGTTCAACAGAAAGACATTAACTGTGGATCCTGATCCTGAATATATTCTGTAACTATTTGAAAACTTCTTGCCTTATTAAAAAACAAAGAACTGTAAAAGGAAATAGCTAGTAAAACAGCTGCCTAGAATTTTTCACGGTAATTAGCTCAGTTCAGAGACTTCAAAAACATAAACAAGACTCATTCACTATAAAAGAATGACATTTTCTACATTCATAAAACTATAGATCAGCATTTGTAAGCCCTCGTGAAAGTATCTAGCCCTCATCCTAATTAGATATGGTAGTTTAAAACCTAAAAAAAAAAAGGGGGGGGGGAAGATATCTATTGTTGATTTATCAATTATGGCATTTTCTATTAAGACTAAAATGATGCATATAGGCTTTGAAATACAGATTCCCAATGCTAGTTTCTGTAGTTATGAAAAAAGGGCTATGCTAACAACAAAGTCAGTTTCATGTTCTGGTATTCCACTCCACTGTCTATCTCCTCAGTTTACGGGATATGGCCTGAGGCCACAGTCATGATAGTGAGCTATATATAACACTGGCAATAAAACAAGTATAGAATTCTCATAGGAACTGAAAAAAAAAAATCCCATATGCATACAAGCATTAAATTTGCATGGTAAGTCTACCTCCCGAGTCTCATGCCGTACCCTTTTGTAAGATCTTTAGCAGATAACTAAAATCTTAAGCAAAAGTTCACATGTGGTTTATCAAAACATACATAAAAACAATTCTCTGCTTACCTACGAGAAACATTTCTGATTGTCCTTCAGTCACGGGAATGATTCCCTATGGGCCATGTGAACTGCAGGCTGAGTCCTGGCTGACTACAAAAGGCTGCATATGTGCGTAACGAGATCTGCTGTTAAACAGCAGCTTCCCGCTGGACAACAAAGTGCTGTACTCACAGACATTTTGTACTTTGGCAAGCTCAGTCATCAGTGAAATTACATTTAATTTTTTTTTTTTTTTTTGTATCTAGAAGAGTAATTGGGTGAGCAGTACCCATCAGACTGCAAGCTTCCCATCTCTGTAAGACAGAAATATACTTAGTTATCTCCAGAGGAAACTGTAGATAACTTGGCACTGTACTGTAGTAGCAACACATCACTGCTTTTGAATTGCAGAACCAAGTTCAAAGAGACAAACTGCTTTGCCCTACTAGTGGAGGGTATAAAGCACAAACTTAGAAGACAATTACACAGTATTTGTCATTTAAAAAAAAAAAAGAACGGCTGCAGTTGAAGCAGCGAGAGCTCCAACACTGTAAAAACATTAGAAGTTAAACACATTTTGAGCAAAAATGGTTATGTCTTGACTATGTCGCGTAACACACTACTGCAGAAATCTCCCACACAGCACAGAACAGGTGTGTTCATACCAGTGCAGTATTGAACAGCAGTTCGTTACAGCTGAGCTGCCCTTAAATCCTGTGCTCTGATTAAGATATTGTGTGGGCACGTCTTGTCACAGGTGTGGACAGCTCAGGCACCTGCAAGTCAAGCCTGTGCTGGTAGCAATGATTCTTGTAGTTTGGCTAAACTGGAGCAAAGGGAGTGGAAAGACACAATAACTGTTTACAAATAAAAATTCATAAAAGGCAAAACTGTAAACAGTTAAAACTACTGAAGACGTATTGAAGAGAAATCAATGAGACAACTGAACATGAATGAACTTTTGAAGGAAGTGATGGACGCATGTAGCTGATGAAACACTCAACACCATTACACGAAAATTATTTCAATATTGGTATTTGATTTGAAAGGATAACCAGGCAGGTCTAATTTCTCTCTACACTAATTTCCACCTAATTTCTATCTCTCCTCTTTTTAAGTTTTATTAGGATGACATTTCAAATATCAGTGCTCTGCATGAATTCCAGAAGCAACTTGTGCCAGTGGGAAGGGAGATATACAGCATCTGAATAAACGCACTGGAACTTGACCAAAACTTCAGCCTCCATTTTTTTTCTAAGTGCTTGCTGTTCTCCTTTCAGATCTGGAAAGCTGCAGATTGACATATCTGTGGATTTTTAATGTTGTGATTCTTTTCTCCTAGGATCTATGCCCTAGTGGTTCTGGGAAACTTGTGACCTCCGCATTTTTAATTAGAACTCGTAACTTTTTCCATAGCAACATATTTTGATGTCGCAAATACAGAATCCGTCAAATCAAACAACTTCTAGTCAGATGAAGTCTAAATACATATAAACGCTGAGTAGCAATGGGATGTATGATATGACACAGTTAAGAAAAAAAATGAGAATAGCAAAAGAGGGATGGAAGTCTTGGCTTTGGTAAATTTGTACATTTGATCTCAATAATTAATGAAACAGTACAAATATAAAAGAATTACATTGCATGCTGAACTGGTTTAGACAAACAATTCTTAAAACTAATTTCCTTGCAGTTGAGAACAGATGAAATCCAGCTGTCCAATTGGTGTACTAGTACTCACATGGTACAAAGCAAGTGAAGTATTCTCAGGAAATCTTCTAGATGTGGAAAAAGCCTTACTCACAAGGATGAACTGTATAAGCAGGCATTGAAAGAAGAAGAAATCCTCTGCAACAAAACCTGAGCTCCGGTATTAACAGACCCAGGAAAAATGCAATTCAATATGATGTGTTAAGAAAAATAATTTAGCACAATACAGCACTTACAGATGTATTTTTTCAAAAACATTTATTTATGATACATACCTTGCACATGCCAAAAAATGTTTCCTTCAGTAAGAAAAACCAGAAAATTTTGTCATTCAGATACACTATTTGTTACTATAATTCATTCACTGGTTCTCGATTACAGACATTTTTTTTGGTATTACTGTTCTTGACATATATGTGAGCTCTTTTAACATATTTCAGTGTCAGTAGAGACTTGTGCAGAACAGTGTTTTCTGTCACCTTTTCCTTGTAATTACCAATAAAGGCATTACCAAATTTCCTCTCTAATATGAAAAAGTCTTAGATAAATATAATATTATTTTCTGATTAACCAGACTTCTGCTCACTCTTACCATAGTAACTTGTGTTTTGTTTTCCCGCTTTAAGCTAAGATTCAACTTCAGACTAAGAAAGCATCTTTTAGTGCCATTACCAATACCATGTAAGACAATCACCCTTCTGCAAGGACACCCATATGTAATTCGTTGTCTCACCAGCACCCAAGAGATAAGAATGTGCTTATTAAGTTTTTTAAAATAAATGTTGAACTGCATGAACATCTTTAAGAAGAAAAGGCAAACATCAATGTGGGAATAGCTGCCTTTTTTTCCCCCCCTCTGGTTAGCATTAGACACATGATTACTGTCCCTTTGTCTGTTCCATCTGTTTCCACTTTCCATAAAAAACACTGGAATATTAAGTTAAACTTGGTGTGTTTTAACCTTGCATTGCAAATAAGGCCTTTCTGGTGTTCCTGAATCCTCTGCTATCACAGGCACCCTGCCTGAGTGTGTCTTAGGGGAGAGGGGCACAAAACCACAAGAAGATTTCCTAGCAGGTATCTGGTATTTTCCCTCATCTGCCTCTGGTATAAAAGAAAACTAAGTTCAAAATTCCAGAAAATGTGCTTTGGTAGCCCGCAACACTGTCTAAACAGAGTTTGAAAATAGATAAAATTACTTACACGATTTAGAAATTCTACTTTAAAATGAAATGTTCTATTTGTATGAACTGTCCTACAATTGTCAGAAGAAGTAATTTTTCAAATTAAATGCTTCATCTCACCAATTTAAGAAAAAAACCCAACTGCTGTGAAAGCTCTGATTTCCAAAAAACACAACATTTTAAAATTTATTTAAAAACTAGATGGAACAATTTAATAAATTTACTGCTACATACAACATTCATTTAAGCAATCTGACAGCTAGTTTGCTGGTGTTATATATGAGATACAGTAGGAGCATCACTATATTTATGTGTGCCTCAAAAAGGAACATATTACTTTTAAAAACAGAATGGTAAAAACAGAATGTTTCGGTGTTAGAGAAACAAAATTTCCAGGATTTTGCCTTTCAAGTACAGATTGTTCAAGCTTATGCCTGCAGCAAACAGGCGCGTGTCTTCTGTCTAAGTGGCTTGGTGAGAGCAGTCGAAACTGACAGTGCTTTTACAAAGACCGCAGCATTCATTCACTTTCTGTGTTTGCAGTTTTCCCAGCTACTTCCTTAGATCCTGGCTGCCTCATGGGTCCTAAGGATGCCATAACCTTAAACAGTCTTATAAATCTGGAGGGGGAAATGATCTGCCTCTTGTCTTCAGCAGAGAGTCTAGGAGAATGTTTACGGGGCTTTACCAGCAAAGCTGCTGAAAAAAGAGCCAAGATTCAGGGGTCCCTGACCTTTCCCAGCGCTTCTCCACCAGTATCAGCCTGCTCTGTAAAAGTTTCTGCTCACCAAGGGAGCAAAATTAGAAATCTTCTCCGGGGACACTCTCTCTTTATTGCACCAAGCTACTCATCAGTCCAATGAGGCATGGAAACCATAAAGAAAAAAGTTTAAAAAATGTATGTCACTCAATAAGGGTTTCCCACAGCAGAGTGTAAATGCCCAGACATGCACAGTGTGTCTAATGCTGTCTCGTCAGCAGAGCCCTAGCCTTCACGCTTAGGACTTGGGCATTTGGACTGAGCTGTAATGGTGTAGAACCAGTGCCCAGTGCCAAGCACCTTCCTGGTGATCCATGCATCTATGAAGCATGTATATGTAAACGTGTTTAAACTAAGTAACATCAGCACTTAGCAAGTGTTCACATCCTCTCATCCCCACCATTCATACAAATGTGCATCACATTTCATTAACAGCATATTTTCTCCAAAAATGTTTTGACTTACGACTTTTACTTAAGGCTTTTTGAAGGCTAATGATAATCGTATAATTTCTTCGAAAAAAATCCTGATTAGTATAGCCTCATTTTTATTGTAAGTCACCACAGATCAAGGTAAAATTGCTAAACGTGGAGAATTTTCCAGTAAACTAAAAATCAGATACTACAAACAACCAACTGCAGTATTTTTTTTAGTTCAATTGACTAGTTGTCAGGTCATGATTTGCCTTTTTTAAGTGAAACCCATGAAAGAATTTGTCTGTCCAATTTGTGCGACCACTTCTAATTCCTGTCACAGGTTCCACACAGGGATGATGTGAGGTGTAGAGAGATTTTGCACCACCTAGTGAGCCACTGATGCCTGCAGCAGCAAGAGGGGAAGCAGATGCTAGCACGGTGCTCCAGTTGTCTTTTGAATGGGTAAAAGGCACTCTCAGCACAAAATTCACAAAAGGTTTGGAAACTGCTGTCCCAGAAACACAGGTATGCTGATGTTCTTTCAGCAGCACAGTTCCAGCCTCCACATTGTGAGCATCTCCTCCATTTACTTTAAAACGACTTCCTGCTGGTGCTGCTGTTAGACCCACCCAATGGTTGTATTGGAAGAGTCCTTAACAAGCCACTATCCCACTGGCTCCTAGGCGCAGCTACATTATGTGCATGCAGGTCTGAAATTATAACAGACTTCTCTGCATGAATGTGTGAAGACACGTGACAAAAGCCACAGTCTGCATGCTCTGCTCAGTGGGCTCTCACCCCAGGCAGGAAAAGCCTGGTCTCAAAATGTCTGATGAGAGTACAGCACAAGCCATAACACAAGCCTGCTCTGGCATGGAACTGCACACAAGAGCAGTATTTTTCCTTAAATAATCACAGAGTATCTCAAATTGGAAGGGACACATAAGGATCATCAAGTCCAACTCCCTGCTGCGTGCAGGACTACCTAAAACTAAATCATATGACTAAACAGCACCACCCAGAAATAGATACATAATGATATATATTATATATTATATATTATGTAATATGTATAATATTATGTTATTATAATGTCATAGATATTACATATTACATATTACATATTACATATATGTAATCACCAGATATATACCAGGATGTAAAAATTACTCTCTCACTCTTAGAAATCCTTGTACTACAGTAAGTATCTGCTATTTTTCTGTACTCTTTTACTCTTTCTTGTGCTTACACTGACAGTCATAGGTATCTCAGGCAGCCAGCTGCTCTCTGCTTTAAGTGCCAGTTCACTGTTTGTCCAGAACTGAACAGTATAAAAGCCGCATGTAAATAAGCAACACGAAAGCAGGGCTTCCCTCCTCCATTCTACCCTCTGTGGAGGCAAAAGGCAAAAAAACTGAATGGAAATGTCTGCTTTCAACTGCCTTGTTCAATGTAAAAGCCACAAAATTCGTAATTGGACTTCCTTTTTCAATAAATTCCATATTACACTGTGGCAAGTAAATGAAACAAGTATTTAATTTCTCTCCAACACAAAGTGCCTTCACATAAGTAGTGAATCAGACCAAATATCTGTTTAGCTAAATATCTTGCTTCGTACAATAATGCCTAAAGGGTAACCATGGAAGTGTGTAAGATAAGGACATACATGTGTTAAAGGGCCCTAGAATATTCTCTGGCCCTCCAGAAACTTGCATTTTAGGGCGTTCTTAAATCAGAAGACAGCATTGGTCCTCCCTGGATTTCCCTTCCACGAATGTGTTCATTTTTCATCGAACCCATACAAATTTCCCATGATCACAACATTCTACAGTACCAGAAAGAACAGTCATCTTCTCTTTACTCTGAGAGTGGCTTTTGTTGCCCCCTACTTCTCATGTTGTAGAAAGCATGCTAGCATTACCTTTGCAATGTCTCTCACGACTTAACAGAATTCTGTCAGATCTCTCCCCTTTTCCCCATAATTTTACTCCTTTCCAGACTGAAGTGTTCAATTTCTGCACGAAAAACAATTGCATACCCTTCACTGTCCTTCTCACCCTTCTTTAAACCTTTTCTAGCTCTACGTTCTTCCTTCTGAAGCAGTGAAATGAGAACTGCACAGGGAATTTTTACAGTGACAGAATTTATCTGTCAAGTCACCTTGCTTTTTTTTACTGTTGCAGACTAATTAAAAGCAAAAATCTCCAACAACTACTATAGGTACTTTTCCTGATTTTTAAGTCATCTCAGAACTAACTACTACAGATGTGAAATTAGGTTTTTGAGGCATTTTGGGGTGTTTTTGTATCCTGGTGCATCACTTCGCTTTACCTACATTAACCTTTATCTTTCATTTCATTTGACACTTAATGTAAGCACATCCTCCTGTAATTCCTCAGGGTCACTGAAGACTAGAGCCTACCATGAAAACTGAGTCTCTTCGTTATTTTCCCATTCCCAATTACTTATGAATGCTGATGAGCCTGGCTTCAAGATCCCTGCAGGACTTCCTAGAAATCGACTATTTCATCACATGTTGTTGCCTACCTTCTAAATCACTCATTTCAATGTAGAACAACTCTACTCTCATAGACGATGCCAGCCTAGCAGTTTCAGTATTGAAATGTGGTTTCTGAAATATATCACTATGATTGTGATATAATTTCAGGCTAGAAAATTTTATGTTTTTATTTGATTCCATTTAAGTGCATTTCCCATTACCAGGCTTTAGCATAAACAGTACTTTGCACATCAATTGTTCAGCAATAACTACATGACCTTTACTCCAACTAAGCAAGGTAACAAAGTAGCTTATTTCCTGCTCCGTGGCTCTGTCTTCAATGCTAAAGGCTTCTACTGAAGGATAGCCTCCGCATACTGCAAACATGGAATCCAAGTACGCCAAAGTATAACCAGGGAGTGTTCACTCAATCAAAATCTGTTGTTGTTTTACTTATTACATTACTTACAGAACTTACATAATTAAACACTTCAGCAAGAGAGGCACGTACTACAATATTTAGTTGTAGTTTATATGGCAACATTGAATATTTATACCTATGCAGTTACAGTTTACCTGTCACCAGAATAAGTTAAGTTCATGCAGACATCACACTAAAGACAAGTGAAACTTTACTTGAAAGTCCCTAAAACCAGCAGAAAAAAATTGCTTTAGCAGTAGATTGCTTTCGTCACTAACCAGAGCAAATAGTAAATTTCCTGTTTATAGTCAGAGACTAAGGAATAACTTTACTGAAGATAACTGGTTTTACAGCTGATTCGTAAATCTGCAGAAAGCAGAAAGTCTCTGAATCATGCTCTGTCAGTAAGTGGAAACTAATGGTGTCTCCTCAGAGAAAGACACTTGTATTCCTCCATAGCCTAGAGCTGTAGTTCATGTACTGTGGCAGAAAGAAAGGGCAAGGGCAAGGGCAAGGGCAAGGGCAAGGGCAAGGGGAAAGGCAGGGGGAAAGGCAAGGGGAAAGGCAAGGGGAAAGGCAGGGGGAAAGGCAAGGGGAAAGGCAAGGGGAAGAGAGGACTACAACAGGAGAGGAAAATCAAGAGGAACTGTGGAGCTCCTCCGCTTTCTCTGCTTTTACATTTTGTGAGGAAAACACACTACATAAAGATTGTAAACTTCAACTCTACGCTATAATTTTACACGTATTTTTGTGAGGAAGTTAAATCATTAAACAACTGCATTCATAAAAAATACTGATATCCAAAATTTACCAGTGTAGCCAGTCATTTCCAGGGAAGCTCCTCTCTCAGACGATATAAGCACAGTTCTACCGAATTCTATGTGTCTTCGCTTTAAATCTTTCCAGACGATTTTAAATCAATGACTGAAACACCCAAGTTTTGCGTGGTTGATCTCAACCACAGAATTCAGAACTATGTGCTAAGATTAGATGTACCACAACACACTGGGAACAAGGCCCTCCAGAACAATGATCATGCCATGTGGAGGGAAGTTTAACTGCCTCAGTCTAATCAGCAAGGACTACCCAAAAAGTGACTATGAGGCTAGAGCATATCTGAAATCTTACTGCTCAAGGGTAATTGGGTATTTTACTTAAGTCTGTAAGGAACCATGTAGGATTCACAGCCTGGAACCACTCTCTCAACAGTAGGCACCCGCAACTTTGTTTTCAAAATTCTCTATAGCCCCCATTCATCAGAAATGTGACAGTGAATGCAATTGCTTGCACTACAGCATAGTACACTCATTTCCTGTGCTGCCTCAGTTTTTATTGCACCTATCCAGGAAGCAGGAATTTCTTCCTTCTGTTAAAAATGTAATAACCCGCATCTTGCAAGTTGCATCTGAGCAAGTGTTCTAACTGCCAACCTGTTAGATTAGGACTGGGCACTAGTGCACAGCAGAGCAAAGCAAAGCCCACCCCATTGTCTCTAAGGTCCTCTAACCTACAGGCCAGCATTAACCATATTCTGAGAACACCTGTTGGATGCAGCTCCTCTGAGACTGCGATAGGTGATCACCACGTTTCTAGAATCTGATCCAGTTTACCTACTGAGAAGCTCATGGAAGGCAACCACTTCATTTCAGAGCCTCACGGCTCTATGTATTAAACAGCTAAGCCTTTCCAAGGCTGCTGCGTCTCTAGAGACTTAAATGATTTTAAAATAAAAGAGTAATATGACAGCTGAAGGTAGTGCAGTAGATACGCAGAGGTTTTTCCACATTGCTATTTTAAAAATGGGTGACCAAACTTAGCCCTCTGATTTTTCTGAACTTTGAATCTGCCTCTTTATGTAAAGTCTTTTGAATATGAAAGACCACACACAAATGTCACCTGTTATCTTGGCTGGATGGGAGGTGGTATTTTTGGCAGCATTATGTTTTTATAGAACTTCTTTATGTCCAAGATTCCTTAGTATTTATTTTGTAGTTATGTGTCCGTGTACTCTGGGAGTCCTGGTCTGAGAATTTTCTGCGTGGTTTTCTTCAGTATTTGAATTAATATTGAGTTTCTTCTTTGTCTTCTGGAGTCATGCCCTGCCCCCTCCCAACTGAAGTTTGGGTTTCTTTACCCCTCTTTGACGAACTTATTATCTTCCATTAATCCCCTGAGCCTACAGATTAACCATCCAGGCATATTTAAAGCCTAAAACCTGAAAACAATCAAATGAGCAACAAAGGTGAAATGTGACACTATCTGAGAATAAATGTTACACTGACGGATCAGCTGGCAACATTTCAGGAGCTATATGGAATTTGTTCTCACCTCCTAGTGGCAGTCAGTGAATCTTATTTTTCTTTTCAAGCGAATGACTATAGGGAATTTTTTCCTAATACTAGATGGCTAAAATATACCAGTCTATCAAAAGTTGAACCTGGTGCTCTGCTACACTGCAGTTTAATTGTGCAGAAGGAAAGTCACTGTTCCTCAGGATATTAATTCCCCAGAAATGCCACTCTGTGCTTTGGGGTTCTTTGCCTGTACAGATGAGTGCAGACTGTAAACAGAGGCAATCATCCTTTATTTTTCTAAGCAGAAGACACTGCAGAATGCCCTTCATTAAACAGCATACGCAAATATGAAGCATAACTTTAGAGTATCGAGAAAAAGGAACAAAAATCCACAGTTGCTGTGTCTGGAGGACTGCAAACCACAGAACTACTTCACTAACAATAAAAAGATGAAAAAGATGAAAAAGGAATAGACTCCAGCAACCTGTGATAGATAACCAATTATTTACATTTCAGTCTAAAAATTTTTGAAGAGCCACAGGTATACTCCAGACAATAGACGTTTTCCTTTACCAGAAACTGCATCCAAAGAAAACCAGAGAATGCTGTACATCAGGTTTACTATCCTTAACTTCATTAATCTGACTGTATCCAAAATTACTCCATGTAACAATTTCACAGTTGAACACTGTGAAGTGTGATTGCAATTGTAATAACAATAAAAGCAATATCTTCAAAACATTGTCTTAAACATCTATGTAACAGATGCCAATGCTATGCCTTAAGGTTAAAATGGATGCGTTCAGCATCTGTTACTGAGTCACCATGACAGAGACTAGAACATTACGTCTTTGTTTAGATTATCTGCTACAAATGCATCCGGGTGACTGTCCTGGGATTAATTTGATGATCTGACATTTGTGTACTATCACCTTATTGTTATCCGGTCCTCCTCACAGGGTCTGTTGGCAATTCTGTAACTACCTCCTCCATTCAGCTAAAGGAAAGCAAGTAAGAAAACAGAAAAGGTCAGACTTCTGAAGTAATCTTCACCATGTGCTTAACATTTACATCACAAAATTTAATGGAATAACTCTAACCACAGGCAGACAAGATAAAGGACAGAAGCTCTTTTTCCTTTGTGGTGCAAGCACCTTCTCACGCAGAATCTGTCACTGATTCTTTTCCCAATCGCATGAGATTTATTTCCCATTCTCTTCCAAGATGCCCGCAATCCAGCCTCTAGCTAAAGATAGCCAAGACAACTTTTTTTTACTTCCCTTGATGAAACTGTTGCATCATATTCTAAACACTTGCTCTTTCCACCTTGACAAATGTTCAGGCAGAGAAACAGCAATGTGCTAGAGTAGATTTGAGGTGCTGGAGATGCACAGAGGTTTACAGTATTACATCTGCTAAATCACTAGGAAACAAAACACTGCCAAATTTTCATCCAGCCTTTACTGGGACACAGTATTAGTCCACATATAATTAAATGCAAAACTATTCCGACTTTGAGGTATTCAGAAAACAAAATCTTCTTAAAACTTCTGGGCCCAAACAGATTGACTGTTACTAGTATTTCCTTTCTTATTATGCCAGTTCAAACCAGTGTTGTCAGTGGGACTATGAAGCATTTCTAAGTACATCTTATTGTAGCTTAACAGAGTTTGTCTTGTAGCAACTGGAAGCTCCTGCCTGCCAAGAAGTCCAAAGACAGTCATGCTATGTATTTCAATGAGGTAAAAGTAGACCCTGAAGTCTGAAAACTGCAATATTTTGTGTGACTCTGATGACTTACCAAATATCCTCCGCTTCCAAAATCCACTTTGCAACAGGAGGCCTTTGAACAGGTGCTCAATTCCGTGTGTGTCAACCAATCCATCTACATTCAGAGCCTTTTTACAGTCGTGTAACTGTGACATTTAATGTAAGCAGGTAAAATATCTGGATCCTTTTGTTTTGTTACTTGCATCCACAAACCAGAAACTGCAACAGAGCATTGTATGCCTTTAATAGAGCGGGGTGGGGATAACTTGTGGCTACTTTAATTACAGTAACTTAATATGGGATTTTTTTATATGTATCAATTTATGTCAGCATGTCACGAAGTAATTCCAAGAGACAGCCTGAAAATGTGGCACATGATCACTTACATCCAAAAACATAGTAGTTTCACTGTATGAAAGGACTGAAAAGGAAAACGGCCAGACCTATAAAAGAAGTTGAACTCCAATGAATAAGCAATGCTGCTTCATGGAGATCCTTCAACAAAGAAGTGACAAGATCTGGTGCTCTCAACATAGATGCCGGAGACTGACAGACCTCTATGACTTTGTCAGAAATTTTAGAACAATGGAGAAATTGGAGCAAAACCTCCTATATAACGGCAAAAGGTTATCAGTAGTAGCCCAAAAAAAGACATCAGACAGACGATAGGGTACTAAATGCAATCTTTCTCATGCAGCATCTTTAAGTCAACACCTACAGTAGTCTAGGACAGGCAAACTCAGGCCAAAGCAACAGAAGTTGAGGCTTATGTCCTAGGGTCAAGATAAAATTTAAGTATCCTTGCTTTTTTGTTAGCTGGGAGCTAATGTGAAGGTACTAATCAAGCATCCTCGCTGAAGTACACTCAATGCTAAATTGAGAAGCGTCCTTGAAAACCTCAGAAGTGAGGAAATGAGCAGCAGTACATAGTGCCTCCCTTTCGGTATCTACATTCATGGAAGCTTTTCTGAAACAGTGACAGTTAGGTAACAAGATGCACACTTACAAGTTGTTACATATTGTGAAGGAAAACTATGGAGAACCACAACTCGCTTTAAAAAGCTTCCTATTCTACTAATTTACTCAGAGATTGCAGCTTGGTCTTCTGAAAGTGTCTGCTGTGGAGCACAGCCTGAGAAGTGCATGCAGAGCTCTAATTTCTAATATAAACACATTTTAATCTAAAGCTGTTTGAAAAGTTAGACAAATGCTTTAATTTAGCACACTTCTATCTCAGTACAAAAGAATTCAAAATGCTAGAAAGCTCCCAGAAGATATTACAGGAGCCACCTCTTCTCCAAAAAACTGGAGAAAGTCGTACCTGACAACTCTCCCAAATAAAAGTGTTGGAAGCTCTCTTTGCAGCAGGTGAAGGAAAACGTTAGTTCAGGTAAGCAATCTGTCACAGATCTGACACAAGCTCCAGCATGATAAAAGAAGGCATGAGACAAGTTGTCTATGCAAGTGTTTGTACTGTCAGCCAAATCCATTCTTCACATTGCATGAGTTACAAAAGAAATGGGCAAGGTCCAGTTTTGCTAAGCGATGCATTTTGATTGTGATAGTGTCACAGTGAACATTTCACTTCAGTGACACATTTGTAAAACTTGAAATCTGAATTATCTGTCTTTGCTGCTTCTTTTCTATAACAGTTTCCAGTGTCACCTGTGTACTGGCTTTAACAATCAACATTACCTGCCACATTCTAGGGTCACTAATTATCACTTCGTTCTGCAGTTTTACAACGCAAAACAAAAATCTGAGGAAAAAAAAAAAAGTAGCTTATGAACTCCACAACTAGGGTAAGTTTTAATATCATGTATTAGTTTCTTTTCATTAGATTCTAGTGGAGACAATATGATTCCAGGAATGTGTTTGGTCCAGAAGTTTCAATGTCACTGAAATCCTAATCTTTAGAAAACACTGAAAGATGAACTTTGACTGTATAGACCTTTAAATAAAAATAGCACTTTTACTAATGTATTCTTCCCAAGTGCCTGCTTCTTCCTAGTATGTTTCCCATCCTAATACTGTATGTTTTTGCAGCTGGCAGTTGACACTGCCAATGAGCCTTTATGTTCAATGTTATTTAATATATTCCCATCAGAAAGCTATTTTTACTATTCAATTTCAGTATCTTCTTGAAGTGTCTTGCATGTAATGTTCATATTTTAATTTGCATTTTTTCCCATAGGATAAGTAAATAAAGATTCGAACAACAATACTGAAAGACTTTAGGCTTGTTTGCTGAGAGAAAGAATTTTATGGAATGGCAAATGGCTTTGTTTTACTGAAAATAAAGGAAACAATGTAACTTTATGTTTCAGACAACTATACTGGAGATAACAGACACAGCAGCATCACAATGGGACATTTGCATTTAATTTTATAGGTATGGGTAAATAACATGCTCTGTTATCATTACAAATGGTAGGATGAAAAGTTCTCAAAACATTTGTCCCATTCTACAGAACAATCGCTTAAACAGGTAAAACTGCCCCTTCAAGAGGCAGTCTGCATGGATCTGTATGCACATGCCATTTTTCCATGAAACTGGCATTTCTGGGCCTAGCATTACATGCGGTGGCTAAACTGCCACCCATTTTTCTCTTAATGTTTCAGCAGCATGCTTGTGAGGAATCACACATCACATAGTTCTGTGTTATGCTGTCACAGGGTGATGCAGTGGGAACCTTCAGGCTCACATCTGGACAAAACACCAGCCTGGTCTACGGCTCAGGACCATTCTTTGTGCCAAGGGCATTCGAGTTCAGTGCTCTCACAATCCCTTCTAGATTTTCATACATACAAAACTCAAAATACCTAGGAAGATGGAATCGGTTCCACCTGGGAGTACAACAGTGGCACAGACTACAAATGGTTCTTTCATTCACACTTCAAATATACTTTGCTCACGAAACTGTAATTGGAATTTTGTTCATATTGCTCACAAAGCTCACAATAGCATGGGCTGATTTACAGTGTTTGAAGAGTGGATACCATTTACATATGTTCGCTCAGGACATACCTGCCATTGCTGCATTACAGTAAGATGTAAATACCCTTTCTGTTATAGTCTACTAAATAAGCATACTCTGTCCCTTCCCCTGGACTGAGAAAACTTTTATTCACACACAACCAGTATAAAAATACTGTGACCTCTTTAACAATCTTCAAGCCAATACTTTCTGCTGAACTGGAAAAATAATCTTATGTGGCTACAGAAATAATGTTTGTGTTTTATCAGTGGTGTTCCCGCCAAAGGCTGGATTATCTGTTTCACATCCATTTAAACACAGGAAGGTTATAACAGGGCAGACAGCAATCTGCACTTTATTGGCTGGGAAAACTGACCTCATAAATCTGATTTGATACATCTGTCCTTTCAGCTGTCTGCATATATGCCCATGCATCCAGTTGGCCATGTGCCTGCTCAGTGGTAGATCAGCTTCTGTGGCTACTGCACAGAGGATTTTCCATCTTCCCTCTCTGCTACAAAAATAAATATATTGAAGGAAGTGCAGAAAGGAAGACATGCTTATGGTTGCTTGAAGGTGCTTAAGATACTGTTATGATGAACAGTCAGGAAGCCATTCAAACTGCCTAGAACAATGCTGATTATGTCTATCCATCTATTTCTGTAAGCAGACACTGATACTACCCTCATTGGAATAGTTTCTGAGTACTCTGGAGAACCTAAGAATGGAGTACACCACTACACAATGTTGCAGGTCATCTCAACACCTTACAGCTCCCACTTCAACAGCAAAAGATTGGTATCTACCACTTGAACCCAGTTAATAACATCAAACTCTCAAAGAGACCAAGTTTCAAGCAGGGAATGAAGGATCAGAACTGGCACTGTGTAACTACTAAATAGGTATTATGATGTAACAGCTGTTCCAGGTACATGAATTTGCTGAACTGCATTTATGGGAGTGAAATGTTTCAGTTTGTTTACCACCAAAGACACATGAAGCCTGGCGCTCTGCAGCCCAGTGCAGATACATAATAGGGAGCTTTTTGGAGGGATTCACCAGCAGTCCCTTTTTCCTCCAGTGTTCTGCCCATTGCATGATTTAGGACTACCCATACAGGCTTACACCATCTGTTTTCCATCAGTAAACCAATTTAATATAATTAGTGAGTATAAGAGGAAAAAAAAAGCACACATTTCGCTCATCGCCTTTTCAAAATGAAGACTGTCAATCTATTTAAATAAAAGTCCCTGTACCAAGAGGCAGTTTCTGAAACAGTTCATATTAGCTCAAGAACGTGTTCGCTTCTTTCTTTTAACTTCCACTAGTCTTCAGAAGCCTTGATGTGAAACTTCAGAAGTGCTGCTATTATACTCTACTGGAAAAGTGACACTATATGATAGAAGTAGGAATAAATTAAAAATTAAATATTGTAATTTTAGAACATTTCCCTCCTGCCTTATATTTTCTTTTTCAATAGACACACGAGTAATTTAATGATTGACAAATGTTTCTGTTCCTAATATCTGACTTCGTTGCTAGATGTATCTAACTGCAGTAAAATACATAGCTAAGAAGCCTGGCATCTGTACTGATTTACGCTTGTTTCAGACTCAGTTGTTTAACTTCATAGTGGCAGAGTAGGGGATTAAAAAACAGATTAGCCTCCACACTATGGATGGATTTGGCAGTCCAGCTGCTTAGAAGGAAGGCAAGGAAGAACAGGTTCATGCTATCGATCCAGTTTTCTGCTATGTGCTGAGAGGATACAGCAGTTTGATCTGATTTTACAATGACTCCACCTCTCAACAGCTCTTCTAGTAGTACAGGATAAGGTAAGAAGATCATGGGAACAGCAGCTGATAGAATACCCACCCATTGATTTCTTCTCCCTGCTTATTCCCTGTGTTTTAACTGAATTTTGTTGTTCAGCATTGGTTTCAGCCTGTGCTTTCCAAGTCAACTAGAGTACAAAGTAAAGCAATGGGAAAAATCAAATTCTTGAATTTTGTCCAAATGGAATTGGACAAAAATAGACTCAAAGATTCTCATTGCAAATTTGACTCTGGAATGAAGGTTGTGTTGGGTTTTTTTCTCTGTTTTGGGTTTTTCTCCTTTTCACTCAGCTCTTCCTTGCAATAAGGGCAATGTGAAAATGAGAATGCTGGGAAAGAGAAATTTTCTTGTTCCCAGCAAGCAGGTTAAAAAATTAAAGGAGCTGGAGGCTTTGGAGAACTCATTTTTGACACAGAAGTCACAGAAGAAACTTAGCAGAGTGGGACAAGTTTCTGTCAGTCACCTCTTACATAAATACTTTGTCCATCATGCTAGAACTTGGTTTGCAGTCTCGCATCAATGCACTATGTAAATGCTAATAATTTTAATGCTGGACATATAAAGGCATTACGATGTTAAATATAATTCTAAAAGAACGGTAGACATTTAAAAATAGAGATGAACAGTTCACTTCTACTCCAGTACTGGGCAGAGTCTTTACACGGCCTTCCCCGTGCTCAAGTTAAGCTTCCATCAATAACAGTGTTTTCTACCACCTTGAGAACATGGTCCTGCATCACTCTTTCTTTCTGCTTTACCTGCAAGAATCTAGGAGTGAAGATTTACAAACACGGATGATGATTTGTTTGACAATTTACTAACAACCAAGACTATGGACGATAAGCTCCAATTCAGTACCTCCCTATTCGCCAGTGTCCCATGCAAACTGCAGGTAACTAACCTCTTTAGGAGAGCTGCCACAAAAGCATAGTTTCATTCCAAAAGGTCAGCATGTGAACAGTGCTGTGCACTCTTTCAAGAGTGGCTAAAGAACTGATAGGCCACACATAAACAGAAAATACATGGCTGAAAAAAAAACCCACACTCACACGAATTTTCACACTGACCACAAGGCTGTAGAATGACTTAGTGCCCACTCAAGAGCTGCATGCATAAAACCAAAACTAGAGCTGAAGAATAAGGGAGGCACTCTTTGAATATCCTTTAAGTTACCCTGGACCTCCAGAACTCCTTAGTAGCTGTTCTTTATAGGAAAACATTAAGCATATGTATTACGTGAGATTTACATTTGAGTTCTGCTCTTAATATAGTAACACTTATAATTACTAGGTTAATTTCCCAGAATTACTTTAGCCATCCAATGGCTTGCATTTGGAATGATACAAATTTTGGAAAAGCTTATGGAATGACAAATGCAACGTAAAATTGTATTTGCTTGTCCTGAGGAGAATAGTAAGAAATGGAAAACCCAAAATACCAACTCTCCCTTCTTGCATAATAAATAATAGTTTTAAGACATAACGTGGTTCAGCATTTCAAAAGAATCACAGCATAGCAGAAGAATGGTGCCAAGACACATCGCAAAATGGCAAGAACTCATGCAGCGCCAAGCCTTCAACACTACAGATCTTGGATATTCATGCAGAAGCCAGGCATGATGCTACCCATAAAGCAGCTACACATCCACGTCTAGTCACTGACTACACTGCATCGTCTTTCAGAGTACAAGAACGAAGGCAAAACGAGGCAAGAGCCTTCAGCAATACTGACTATCTGCACATTTTTCTTAGCAGCCATCACAGGATGGACAATCAAAACTCCTTTTTATGGCAATGACTGCTCTAGTCTTATCTTCATGTTTGGAAAGAGGCTATGACATGTGCATTGCACTAAGGAAAGGAGCAATAAGATCAATACCCAGGTTAGAACCAGTAACTGTCTCTTGTGTGGGGATTATATGGTCTAAGTGGGGTTCTTCCTGTCTTCCAAAAAGGGCCCACAGGAGTTTCATAACCCAGGCTCAGGATGAGCAAGCCAAAACACATGCCTGCTCCCACTGCCTCCAGAACAACATTCTCATTGAAACACTCTGTACTTCACCAGACGGGAGGCACTGCTGGCAAGGTAATTAACCCATTGATACCAGGCATAAAATACTGTGCAAATCTCATAGTGGTAATACATCCACTTCATCCATAGTCTCCAATTCTTCAACAGCATGCAGAGTAAGGTTTTGTTTGCTGAGCACTACATGACTGCATTATATAAAGCTGCTGCTAGCAATATCAAAACATATTAAAAGTTTAACTAAGACAATGTGTTTCAGAAGAATTTGCTTTCTTTGGAGCTGGAATGTCCCCATAAATAGGCATGATCTGTACTAGACTGAGCTGTCCAATGATCTGCAAACACTGCACATCGTGTCCTGGAGTAAACCCTGCTTTCTTCAAACCCAAATTGGACTCCTCCTGTGCATGCAGAGAGCATTTTCAACTAAACCTGCATTTTTATTTCTACTGTTAACTTTCACAGATGTAATTTCAATTTATAGTATCGCAAGCCTACTGACAATGCCACCAAGCCCCTTCATGGTACCCCGGGGGGGAGGGGGGAGGGAAGTGTCCGTGAAAATCATAGCTGTTCCCATTTTCAAGGCTTCATCCACTACCCTGCTTTGCCCAAAAAAAAGGTTTTTCTTCCTCAAGTTCCTGCCTCTTCCTGCTAGCCTGCTGAAAATACTATTATTTACGTAGATCTGTGCAGCATACAGAAATATAATTCAGCACATGCACATTTTTAATTTCTCCCTGTGCCATCACAGACTTGTGGTTACTCGCAGCCTTCTGATTCTCCTGAGTGCCCCTCTCCCCATCCCACCTGGCCTCTCACCACTACTTCACCTCATGCTCTGCAGCAGCCCACATCTCTGCTACAGCTCTTCCACTATTTCTTCTTAAAGCTTTGTATTCCCCAGTCTCTCCCACCTCGCCATTAATACTTGTGGTCCCGTATTAGCGCACAAGGCAAGAAAGTCCACGACACGTAAAAGTGAGTCACCTGAGAGCTTCGCTGCTGATACAGGTTGAGGGATTTTAATTTTGCAGACTCTGAGAAGGATTTACCCAGCAATATAGAAGTGAAAATCATAGTGAAGACGAGACAACGTCCATATTATTGAAAGAAAAACTCAATGTATGAGTGTTACAGTTCTTCCAGGGGCTGACTCAATGCCTAGTTTTCCTCATAGCAAAACTGAAAAGCTGTGCCTTCATTCAGTTTTCAACTTAGAATACTTCTCACACACAGTACTACACCTTTTACTGCAGGACAACTTAACATACATAAGCACTCCCACACTGGCTCAGTCCAAGGGTAGTTCTGGCCTGGAGTTCTGTCTCCAACAGTGTCCAGAAGATGTGCAGAAAACAAGTGCAAGAAACAGGGCAAGTGCAGAGCAATTTACTCTCTGATACACCCTCCCAGTTTACTGCCTTTTTTAGTAGTAAAGACAAGTTGCAACACTGGCAGGGACTCCCAGCTTTTTACACTTTCACTGTTTCTGTTGTTGTTACACAATACAGAGCTCAGGTCCTGGAAGAGAAGTATGCTATGAAACACTTTTAGAGCACTGCATTAAACACAATCATTTGCACTTCTTTTCGGCCTTCCCCCAAAGCCTCTTTAAGATTTATCACTAAAGACAAGAAAATACTGGACACAGAGATGGTGAAGAGTAAGTCCATCCTCTGAGTCTTCCAGTGTCAGGGCAGGATCCCTCCAACTGAACTCATTCTTTAAGCTATTTTAAAATGCCCCATCCTCAATAGTCAAATGCATCACACTCTGAGTTTGATGTTAAGCCTATGTTCCTAAATTCACAGCAGAACTTCCCACGACATCCTTTGAACCTCTTCCAGATAGTAATGAAGGGACTATAGCTGAGTGCCGAAGCTGAGGGACAGTCATAGCTAGACACTGAAATTTTTCCTTTGTGTGTGCACATATACACACAGTGAGAGAATACTTACAAATGCAGGGGATAACCCTCATGCTTTAAGATAATATTCATATTCTGATATCTAGCAAGAGAAAGGCAGTTTAAAAAACTATTAGTGACGACTGCCTAAAAAAATGGGCTCCTACCAAAAGAGACAGAACTAGCTTCTCTTAGGAATATGGAGTGGTGTTCAGTAGGGTGGACCGGTGTTCAGCCTGAGACATAATTCTGAAAAAAAACCTGCAGTCAAGGTCTGATCTTACTGCCGTGAAAGTAGAAAGGCCTCGTCAATCTCTGCAGAATTTGAAGCAACAGAAAAACTAGGAATCAGCCTGAGAAAGTGATAGCACTGCTCTTTTCAGTAATAAAAGCCACTGCAGAAAAGAGACATTTTACACTTCATTGTTGTAAATCTGGTCTCTAGGTTTGGACAGTTTCTTTCAATCATGTTATACAAGCCTATGTATCCCCAGACAGCGTCGGTCTCTTCAAGTACATTCTTCTTTTTAATTAAAAGACCATTTTGAAAATCAAATTGCCCTGTGACAAGAATAAATGACAGAACAGCAGCTGTAGTGATTGGCTTTTAAGGATTTGCATAATACAACACTAATGAGCTGAAATATACTCTTTCAGAATATCAGAATGATTTCTTCACATGGGCAAAGGGGTTCTTTGGTTTTTTATGAACATTTAGTGCAACAGCTGGTTTGACTACTGTGGACGTAACAATGGTTTTATCAGATGTCATGCCTGCTTGCAAATGTCAGACATTTCAGAAAACACGTATGCCTCAGAAATCTCCTACACAAACACTGGGGCACCTCTCGTCCTCATGCCTCATCCGCACGCATCCTCAGCATCCACATGCTGAGTCTATGTGCATTTCTAGTCTCAGGAAGAGCATAGTAGAGTTAAAAAAGGTTCAGAGAAGGGCATGTAAAGAGATTAAGATGATGAAACAGCTGACTTACGAGGAGAGGCTAGAAAGACTGCGGCTCCTGGGACTGGGCAGGAAGAAGGTGGGACATGATGGTTTACAAGAAAACTTCTGGATATTGTTGCCACAAAATGTTGTGGAAGCAAATAGTGCCTGCAGGCTGAAAAAAGAACCACACAAGTTCACAGACAACAGGTTCGCCCAGATATAAATGGAATTAGGGTAGGGGTGTGCTTTCAATGTCCCTACTTCAATGACTGAGTAAATATTATCTCCTGCTGCCACTTCTGGGAAAAAAGTGCATTTTTTATTAAACTAATTCTGCTGTAGTCACTAAACACTCTTTTCTGTTCCTAAAGCTTTAATGGAAAAAAAACCCCAAACACCAAAATCAGTACATTTACCACAGAATACAGACTAACTAAGTTAATGCTTTCAGGCATTGATATGTAAAGTGTGAGCAACAGTACTGTTTTCAGTTACTGCCATGCAACTGTGCTAGGAACAGAGAACCATGTTTTACAGCAACTCCTAAGTGTGCTCCTCCTTGGAAACACAGAGAAGCACTGGTCAGGGAGAATCCTGCAGATGGGATTCTTTTTCAAAGACTGAATTAAAATAAGGAAATTAAATCTTGAATGACTGGGAGGCAACCTGTGGTTGTCCCCAAAGTATGCCCTCTAGCATGGTAACTGATTTATGGTAAAGTACAGGTAGCTTGAAGACTTTTACAGGGTGTGTTTGAAGAAGCTCGCTGATATTGTAAAGCTTGTCCTGGTACAAGAGCTTGGACAAATCCTAGCTGAACTTTAAAGCAGCCAGGTAATACCTGTTATCACAGAGTAATTGCTAAGTTTACCAAATTACTTTTTTTACCTCAATTCCATAGCTTGGCAAAATTTTGCTAGTTAGTACTTCAGTCTCCTCTGTTGCAGCACAAACGTTCCCTTCAAAACTTTCAGCAAAACTGGTGTCCCTGAGACAGAAGTTTTAGGCAGCATGCTTAAAGAAGAAGAGGTGGACCAAGCAAGCTGGACCTCTTATGACTGTGTTCAGACCGAAGACCAGGAAAAGATATTTAATGAAAAGCCTAATTGTACAGTTAAAAAAAAAAAATACATCAGCAACTTAAACGCCAAAGTGTTTGTCCCACCTCCTCCACAAGATTTAAGCAACGAGGCAACCTTCCCTGATAGCACCAAGTTCTCCTCTTGTGGTCTACTTTACGACACAAAGGCAAGGGGCACCCTGAAATGTTTTAGGGCACACTGAAAAAAGAACATGCTTCTGTGGGAGAATCTTTGGCGCAGTGCTCATAGTTTCTGTGATGTTCCAAAGCCACTTGCTATTCAGGGCCCCTGAAGCCTCCCTGAAGAACAAGTGCAACATGCTGCCTTGTGGGGATTACCTGTCAGTCAGACTCTGACACACATCATATTCAATGTGCCTGTGCCTCTAGTGAGACCAGCTGCTGTATATGATGATTCAGTACCGCAAGCCTGAAAGAAGGAAGAATTCTGATATGATCTTATGTCATTTGCCCACTAACATGGCAAAAAGGATCAGATTATAATACTAATCCTCTGTGGATGTAAAATCTCTTAAGCGGCTGCCAACTGCCAAAGGTCATGAGCAAAGTATGGCTGGACTGGCAAATTATTCTCATTATCTCGGTGCGCATAATGCACATGTGATGAAGCCAGACTTTGACAAGGAGACATCATTTCTATTAGAGCATGGCAGAAGAGCGGTAGAGAGCAAGAAGAGAAAGCATGAGGCCCGTTTCATAGATCAGAGCAGAGAGGAGTCATTCTGCACCAGAGTCGATAATGCCCTCTGGTCCAAAATCCTTTGCAGCAAGCAGAGGAGCAATGCTGGACGCAATGGTTTCTCAGAGAATCTGCAAATGATAGCCTCACTATCCAGCAACAGGTGACATGTCCAGACCTCCTGAAGAATGGTCTCATTTCATGCTGATACTGGGTGAGTGAGTCTTTAAACAGCTATGAGCTTCACTGACAGTGCTAATAACCCTCTGAAAAAGGATATCGCTGTCAGACTCCGTGGATCTTAGAAATAATGCTAGCACAGTGTTAGCAGCTTATAACCAGTCAAAACAACTCCAACCCGAAAACAGTGGAAGCATGCATTTTACTAGCTCTTGAAATGCTCCTGTCACAGAGATGAATATGAAAGGTACACCAGACCATGTGTGCTCCTTATAAAACTGCATCAGAGGAGCTTTTCTCCACAGAGAGAGACCTCATACAAAAGTCCATAACTAGTGAACTCTGACTGACAAACTCTTTATGGTTTCCAAGGAGAATTCAGACTTCAACTCAAGACTGGTTCAGCCAAGTGCAAAAAGCTACGTCCCAGGAAAAAATTTTGCAGCTCCTAAGCATAATACCTGAAAATTTTTTATCCTCTCACAGAAGAGCATGGAATAAACATCTGAGTGCTGATTTTCAAAATCCATAGTTCCTTGAATATTTTAAATAGCACATACGCTCTCATTTGACCCTCACTGCCAACCAACAGCTGAGTGTTAATATAAAATGTATTCCAACAGAAGTGCAGGCCTTGTGTATTCCAGAAATATTTGTAGCTATTATATCTTTCCAAACAACTATCAGACAAAACCTCTGCTAGGTCTGAAGAGTAATGTTTTTCTCATAGCTCTGCTCTGTCTATATGTCACTGTGATTAGAATTATATTCTCTATCTGTAACAGCACTCGAACAATCAACAGACATTTCACTTTTAGTAAGCTCAGGCTTTTGAAATGTTTTCATTTACAGTAAAACAGTTTCTTTCTACTGCGCATTACAAAGCTAACCAAAAGAGAACGAAGTTTCATACAAATCACTTCCATAATTCACCATAAACGAATATTTCTAACCACTGCTTTGTTTGAATTGCAGTGTATTGGAAATGCATCATGTACAGATCAATTTTCCAACACACTCCAGCTACATTCTGTATATGTTATTGACTCAACTGTGCAGTCATGTGGCAGAAACAGTTAAGAAAATATTTACAGGAGACTGAGTCCTACAGTAAATCAGTAATGAATTTGTTTGTCTGACCTATTTATTCATGATCCATAAGTGAGCTTTAGCTTTTTTCTAGTAACTTCTACCATACACATAATAATATAGAGTAATGCTACAAAACTAACAAAGACAAAATTGACCACTTAATTCCTGTATCAATTTCTTCATTTTTTGTAACTCAGACAAGAAGAGAATTCGCATTGTGATCATTCCTTCCAACCTCTTGATTGACTTCCACTTAGCCAAACATGTGTAAGCTTCCTCCAGATGAGTATTAAGGGAAAAGTTTAATATCTCTTCACATTCAGTTTAGCCTTAGGAAGAGAGCTCTCAGACAAGTTTACGCATGATAGCTATCATCTATTTTCTGGAAATTTTTAAAACTGGAAATGGTAAATATTCTTTTAGGTAAAACAGACACTGTCTTACACTTCGAATGCCTCTTTTGAAATGCTTAAAACTTTTCCTGCATTCACATCAAAGCACCTCCAGGACAGCTGGCGGAAGTAGGTTATTTTTGATATGTCTTTTTTTATGTAGTGACTTAGTATTACAAGTAGTACTTTTTATGTAGTGACTTAGTATTACACACACATGTAAATACGTGTCTCTGAAGAAAATAAAATCATTAACCTCATCCCATCTCCCTACACTTTTAAAGGATCTCTGAAAATTGTTTGATGCTTTGTGGGCCCCTTTCTCAGTGACCCAACACCTCTCTGAAGTGCCAAGATTTTAGGAACAGCAGCTGTACTCACCTGTGTTACTTTCAAACCCACAAAGATTTCAGAAATAAATGAGGACTTTCATAATTTTGGGTAGCTTTTTTCTCAAACAGTCCTGCCTCTAAACAGAAAAGCCCAGCCACTTCTTTTCAAATGCTTTCCATGAGACCTTCAGCAGCCAAAAGACACTGGCAACAGGAGGAATCCACCTACAGTCTCCATGCTCTCTTACCATCCTAAACATACCATATAAGCATAAGGCACTTTTTTTTGTACATTGTGCCTCCTCCACCCTCCAGCTGTCTTGGACAAAAGTGCCACTGTGGAAGGAAGAGGCTGTGACGACCCACAGTTGATGTTGTGGGGCTTAGGGCAACACCAAACTCAACCTAGCAGTCAGAGCAAACAGCCCTACGGTCAGGAAAGCACAAAACATTTCACTGTAGCCATCACCCTCAGCAGTGCTGCTCTTCATTTTGGTCTGAGCGCTTTTGTTTTCCTGATATGAAATGTGTTACTGCACTACATGGCAGTACTCAGGCACACACTGCATTGATTTACTGTTAGGAGGAACTGGAAATACTGTTTAAAGAAGCTCATACAAGAGATCACTGGAGAGTTGAAATTACTGTAGTAGAGACAGAGACATAACTGGATGCAAATCTGTAGAGCATCAGGATTCATTAGGTCTGTGCTCACAGAACCTCTCTTTATGCAGCTGCTTCTCTGATTCTAGAGCACATCTTTTCCTTACTCAGCCTAACATTACCAGTCCCTCATCTTCTAGGCAGTGACCTGCCAAAGCAAGAAAATCCTCAGCTCATGGAGGATAAAAGTTCAGCAACCATGCACGTAGTAAGACTTTCTGCTTTAAATCTGTGGTTCAGACCACTGCTAAAAGAGGAAGACACATGGCCTCTGTGCAATGCTTTCAGCCAATCAACTCGGAGCATAGGTGTCCACCTGGGATTAGGCATTCTTTCGTGCACTGCTCGTGTGCCTGTAGGGCCACACCTACTCCAAAACCTAGAAACGGTGTTTGTTTGCGTTACATGGGAACATAAGAAAAGAGAATGCAAGCTAGTGCTTTTTCCCAGGGATCACCGTAGATGTCTTGCTTGCTTGCTTATATCAGACTGTTAGTGTAAACTCAAGAGGTACAAGAATAAGGTACAAGAGGAGGCTTTCTTCAAGACAGAAGTCAGTGCTTGTCATACAGATTAAGTACAAACACATTAAGTACAAATTACTGTGTCCAAACAAACTTTTGTGACCATAGAAAAGAAAGAAAGAAAAAAGAAGAGAGTTTTTTAAGAAAAAAACAGGCAGCTCTTGTCAAGAAATCAGTTGTAGAAATGCTGAACACAACTGTGCACTAACTTTTTAAGTAGAGAGGAGAAAAAAGCCTATCTTTTTATATCTCTGTTTTGATGCTGTTTGATGCAGTCACAATGGCCTATAATGCTCTTTCAAATTTTCCAGCACAAAGTCCTAATCTGAGGATATTATAATGAAGCGAGACAAATGCTCAACGCAAGAATAGTCTGGCATTTCTGCAATGAAATCCGAAGCTGTGACCAAATCCCAAGGTCAAGTTCTACAGGCATAACTTTCAGAAATTCTGATGGCTGGCTATGTAAACGAAGACATCACACTTTGGCCTGTGACTGCTATCAAGTGTAGAAAGCATTTTTCTTTTACAAAAACAAAGCAATCTGCATAATCCTGGCAAATTGGGAAGGTAATCTTAGCACTTGCATCAAGCATTTTTTGCTGCAATTTCCCTAAGTATATTTCAGGCAATTTTAAGTGCACACTGATAACTGTAAATGTAACAAATGTAACATGTAGGGGATGTTATCACTTCAGGTGGTCAGAAACAAGTCTTGGTTCTTTGTGAATAATTCCGACGGTTGCAAAACAAGGGACTCCTGAATAGTCCCTTTAGGCGCCTGGGCCTTGGGAGAACAGGTATGCAAACTACAGAGATAAAGAGGCTGCAGGATAATCTGAAGACCCCCGCCGAGAGACGCCAAACAAACATGTGCGACGGACATTACCATATATTTATGAATTCTCGGAAAAGCCATTACTATGATAAACATTTCTTGGAAATGTAATTAATATGTATGTTAACATAGCA
>Ga0065711_1029629_pt1 | contig 35441 bp, 16 predicted proteins | sample Hoacrofraction12_FD_59098 | JGI IMG/M metagenome (GOLD analysis project Ga0065711, IMG submission 59098) | Hoatzin crop microbial communities from Cojedes, Venezuela - Epithelial fraction 12 v2 (version 2) | ecosystem: Host-associated > Birds > Digestive system > Esophagus > Crop | place... | reverse complement strand
GGAAGGGAAGGGAAGGGAAGGGAAAAAGGAAAAGGAATAGGAAAAGGAAAAAGAAAAAGGAAAAAGGAAAAAGAAAAAGAAAAAGAAAAAGAAAAAGAGAAAGAGAAAGAGAAAGAAAAAGAAAAAGGAAAAGAAAAAGAAAAAGAAAAAGAAGCTCTGTTTACCTTATTGACAAAGAGTTTTGTTGTCTCGCTGACCAGAATGCTACTTGCAGCTGAGCATGAAGGTAGAAAGGCTTCCTCTAGAGTAGGAAACTGCTTTTGCAGTCTTCGCAATGTTCTATTTGATTTTTTTTTTTTTTATGGAGAAAAGACATGCAAAGCTGTCATTGTACAACCTTGGAGAGTTGTTTCCATAATTTTGTGTATACATTTTATTTAAATATTAGTGTTATGTGCCAGGAAACCCACTCACATTTCAGATATTCTACTTGATTCGGTATTCAATATTGGGTTTACAAGGACTTTGCTTTCAATTAATCTTTTTAATAACTATATACTATTTTGGAATATGATGTACCTCCATGACCAAATTCACACAAATAATGTATTATCACTCATTTTAAAATGTTTTTATGGGGTTTCATTCATTCATGAGGAGACAAAGGTTATGCTAAGAATGAACAGTAATTGCATATTAGCGAGCATTTAGTTCCTGTACTCCAAATCATTCAAATAAGGGTCCAGGACAGAGTATTACTATTTCCAGCCTGCATTTTTTACTTTTCAGTCCATTTTTATCAGTCCAATGTGAGGGATACCAGTGCAGAGTACACAAAAGTTCAGAACTATTCTTGTGTCCAGAATTTAGTCACACAGTGGAAGGTGCTGGGAGAAGGAATAGACACATGCCATACACGTGAAGAGTGTGTAATGAAAGAAGAAGCTCTGAAAGCAACTGCAGTCTGAAAATAACAGATGCAGAACAGGATGGAATTTATATGGCCTGGTCGAGTGTTTCAAGTAATGCTCAATGCAAATTAGTTTGCATATGGACAGAGGAGAGCAGGAAAATGGAAGGAACACCCTCTTGCTTTGGTTCTGCTCTTAAAATACCTTGGACACGGCCAACACTTGGCTAGACTGAGCTGTATCACTCAGTTTCTAAAAGACCTTTTGAGAGTTCATGACCTGGCAGACCATTTTAAATGCCGCTGCACTGCTGAGTTATGTTGAATTGTTCCACTATAAAATACAGCCATCTTCTCATTTCAGTTTTTCAGTTCATAGTTAGAGAATTACACAGGTTGCCAAGGAAGTCACAGTATTCATCAACATATAAGAGGAGCACACAGGAACATAAAGTTTTGGTGCACAGAAAATGCTGAGGAAATATCATAAGAATGCCCCAGAATATGGCTAATGCTGGCTACTCCAGACTGGTAGATTGTTTTAGTTCAAAAAGACAAGGTGAACTCTTTTGAAAATATATACCAAAATAAAAAACTGTAGCTGTGTAAGAACACTTGTCTTTTTCTCTGAAGACCTGAACTCACTAGTACACAATGGCACATGACTGTCTTTGAAATAGCACAATTTTAGTTGAATGCTGAATTAAGCTATAGAACTAGGTTTTAAGAACAACTTCTATTTTAATAGCTGACTTTGTGAACTCCTAGCCAGCTGAAAACCCAAACTAGAGAGAGACAACCTGACAGCAAGCTTTAGAAGCCACAGGCCCTAAACACTCTTAAAGGACTTCTCTGCAACCTGGAGGCAAAACCTACAATGCGTTGAGATGGGTAAAAGTTTTCCTGATGTAAAAAAAAAAAAGGGAAGAAGGGCAGAGGTTTCCAGGGGCAAAGACAGATGTCTATTTTGATTTCTCTCTTCCTTACCCCTAAAGGACTTGCACCGATTTTCCACTGAGCAACAAGAATTAGTAACAACTGGACTGCAGAGGCTGACATTGACAGAGGCTGAGATGAGTGACCTAACAGTCACTTATTATCACTGAAGAATGGGGACACCAGCTATTGGCAGTAAAACTTCGTATCACAGCATTCCCTGCTCAGATACAACAGACAGAGTGGCCCCCCAGTGCTTTCTGCCTCAGCTACTTCAATAACAACGGGAACAAGTTCATCTCCTGATGCTACAAGTGTCCTATTTGTGTACGTCTTGCTTACCATAGAGTAGTAGGCAGCACATTTCCACAGCAAGAAACCGTGCAGCACAGGGTTTGCTTCCTTCAGATGCATTCCCTGAGTCCAAGATTTAAAGGGCCACCATAGTGTCATACAGTGGTAACAGAAATTCGAAAATACAGACTAGGAATGACAGTGGATCACGCCACATAATGAACCTAGACCTGAACTCAGGGTCTTCTATCCAGTTCAGAAAGTAATCCCTCCTGGATCCCATGGATGAAAACCATCTCCTTTTACGGAACAATGTGGTTGATACAATCTTGAGAGAAATGTGAGATGCAGTTTTATGTTGTCTCAGACAGAGAACAGCATGAGTAGATACCCTATATTCAATGTACCTACATTTCTACTATCTATATAAATGCTGAGACAACCGAGCTATTGTGAGCTTTTTTTTATTTTTATTTTTCAAGAAATTTTCTCCACTCTCATGTGAATACTGCATCCAGCTCTGGGGCCCCCAGCATGAGAAGGACATGGATGTGTTGGAGCGGGTCCAGAGGAGGGCCACGAAGATGATCAAAGGGCTGGAACACCTCTCCTACTAGGACAGGCTAAGAGAGTTGGGGTTGTTCAGCCTAGAGAAGAGAAGGCTCCGGGGTGACCATATAGCAGCCTTCCAGTACCTGGAGGGGGCCTACAGGAAGGATGGAGAGGGACTTTTTCCAAGGGTATGTAGTGATAGGACAGGGGGGAACAGCTCTAAACTAACAGAGGGCAGATTTAGATTAGATATTAGGAAGAAATTCTTCACCATGAGGGTGGTGAAATACTGGAACAGGTTGTCCAGAGAAGCTGTGGATGCCCCCTCCCTGGAAGTGTTCAAGGCCAGCTTGGATGGAGCTGTGAGCAACCTGGTCTAGTGGAAGATGTCTCTGCTCATGGCAGGGGGGTTGGAACTAGATGATCTTTAAGGTCCTGTCCAACCCTTACCATTCTATGATTCCAGGAAATAAGAAAAAGAAGGCATGACACTTTTACTTTCAGTTATGTTTAATAAAATTTACAACTGTTTTTTTGTGTAGAAACTGATTCCTTAATTGTTCTCAGAGGACATTTATTTCAGAGAATGTCCTCACATAAGGTAGATTAAGTAACATTTCACTATGGAACCTGACCAGATTTGAGATAAACTTGAGACAGATATGAGACAAACACTGACCTGCAGAACCCTCCTAAGACTCTTAAAGAGGCAGATGACAAAGCAGAACTACAGAGATGTAGTGATTTTTGCTACTGAAATGTAAGTTATCTCTGGACACAGCTTCATCAGTAGCTACTCCAGTAACAGTAGCACAGTATTTTTTTCATTTAAGAATCTAAATGCTATTTACTTTAATTTTTTTCTCTTCCAAGATCTAGATAGGCTGTTGTTCTTGGGGGGGTGGGGTGGGGAATCCCTAACTTCCTTAATGAGTTATGACAAGTTCTGTTCATGTTGCAGCCTCTTTTTCTAGCATACTGAAGCCTAAATTTAAAAGTTAAGTCCTATGTGTTACGGACACAAAAAATGGTTTACATTTATTATATATATAAAAAAAAATACAATGACACCTCCAAATGAACTATACAGGAATGGTGTCTCATAATCCTTTGTCCATTTATGCATTGCACACAAACTTTTCCAAAGCTACGTGTGCTAATGGACACTTTGAATTCTTTTTGCAGATCTGGTGTTGACCTACTGCATGAACCTATGCAGTTCACTTTTCATTCCTTTGTTCGTCTCATCTCTTTAGATCAGAAATTCTTCAGGGCAAATAAATGATCTACTCATTATGGCTCTAAAAGAGATAAGCTGCTATATCTTTTTACTTTTCACTAGGCCTTTTCAAAGAAAGTCCCTTTCCCTCAGTCAAAATACCATATTAAATTTGGTCTACAGCACCAAAGTAATTTCTCCAGCAGTATCTATGAACTATAATCTCACAAAGCATTATGCACAAGCTTAACTTCCTGCCCTATGAAAATTCCATTTAGTATGGCAATATTTCAAGAGAAAACAGTTCAATTTCTAGCTGAAATGAAATGAAATTTTTCTAGGAAAACTCTCATTACATACTTTACAAAGAAATAATCACTCTGATTTTGCAGTGTGGCATTTCATAGCAAAAGCATATGCAACTAATTCAGATTTTGAACAGTGGACTGTTTTAAAGTACAAAATATTTTTAAAATTGCTAAAGAAAATGACAATTTCATCTATCATTTGTTGATGTTATTACACAGAATCATGCAGACAAGATTGTAATTGTGTTTCAGGGAAAACACTTCCTTTGCATGGCGGCAAAACTGAGCTAATATGGAGACAATACACCTGGGAGCATTACTGGTAGCTGAGATTTAGAAGGCTGTTTATCTGCTGAATATTTACTTTATTTATACTGAGATAATTTATCTTTACCTTACTGATGTTGATGTGCCAAGCCATCAGAATGTGATGTATGGGTACTGCTATGTATTCTGCTTTAATTTACCACTTGGCTTTTAATCTTTACAATATATATAAAGCATGGAATACTACAGGAAATATTAATAGCTTGTCTACTTACATCTATCACTTTTCATGCAGATCTCCTCACCTGACAAAGGAAACATAAGAAATTGTCAGTAGAATTTAATAGGTAATGAGGTAAATATCCCAAACTAAAAGAGTAAATTTCAACTAAATTACAATGACTTTCATAAAATAGGTATTGAATTTATGTCTGGATGGGTATAAATTGTGACTATTACTACTCATTATTTCTCCTTGGAGCACTTAGTTGATTTCAGGTGCTTTCAATGACCTCTGTCAGCGCAGGAAATATGGTGGATCTCTAGATATTTTTTTGGATTTCTTTTTTGAACAGTTGCTGAAGATGGTATGAGTCTAAGTCTACCTCTTTACGGCAGCAGGATTAGAACTAGAAGCTTAAGAAATCTTTTTTTTTTCTTCTTCTTCTTCTTCTTTACTGAAATCTATTGCAGTATGCAAGGCAATGACATAAATTGTTGTTCCAACTCAATACCTGTTTTGCTTTCATAGATTAAAAAAAGAAGTGGAATGAATAAAATAGGAATGCAGAATAGGGCAAAATGTTAAAGATAATTTCAAATTTCATACGTTCGTAATGAGCAGCAACAAAAGCCTTTAATAGAAACTTGTTTCCCCTACATAGAGCTCTGAATTCAGGCAAATCTGGAATTTTCATTTGCATCCATCTCTATTAAGAAGTGAATCTAGCCAGCTTCATTTTCAGAAGGGATGTTATCAGCTCTACTCTTTATGCACTGTGATATCTCCTTCTCCCAAGCAGATCAGATTTCAGTAGAATTTGGAGCAATTGTGCAGCCTGACCTTATCACACTCTTCGGACGCCATGTGCATTTGAATAGAGATTTCTGGCAGGTGCACAAATAGGCAGAGCAACAGATGATTTGCAGAGAACTTCAGGCTCATTTAACAGCCGTTACAGTAGGTATCTAAGACCACTTTACACTCATGACCTACTAGCACTGACTCAGCATTCCCCTATGTTCCTTCTCCCCTCAAGTACCTCTACTTTACACCCCAATAATTTCTAAATTAGTAGAGAGAACAACTGTCTTCTATTGAAGCTGACACAAACATTAATAATCTTAAAATTATTTGTTCCTATATTCTTTGCCAGTATGCTATTGTTTTGCTGTGCTGTTTGGAACTAGACTGACCTTAGCTCTCAAGTAATTTCATCATGGTCAAATTAATTGCGTAATGATAAGATGGTATAAAATGCACAAAGTTTGATGTTTAGTCATCTTTTTCTTTTTAAATTACTATATCAGCCATAATGAAAAGACACTTTGCTTCGGCAGAGGTGTTGGACTAGAAGACCCACAGAAGTCCCTTCCAACCCCGAACATTCTGTGATTCCGTGATTTTGTTTATGCATTTTGTTAATCTGTTTGTTTGAAACTTGCCAAATTCTCAGTTTAATGATTCTCTTTCTCTTCTGATGATGTCAATGGGATCATCTTTCACTATATCATGAATTTGTGAAGAACAAAATTAACATCCTGGACACATTTCTGAATGCCTCTTACTGAGGTGAAAACAGACACATCTGTTAGTGAACTTCAGTAATTATGCAGTTATGCATGGACTAACATAATTAAAAGGACCCATCCCTACTAAAAAAAAAAGCAAATTGTGTCAAAGTTCTTGTTTGAACTCAGCTTTTATTTTTATCTCCTTTCTTTTCTCCAACATGAGCCTTCCTACTTAAAAAAATATTCCTAAACAAAGTCTGAAACTTCCAAACAATGCAGAAACTGATTGTGTTAAGGATATCTGCCATGTTTCATACATATTCCATACCTTCCTTAACAATATCTTCCATACATATATTTAAGGGTCTGAGCACTTTTCCCCAAGTGTTATATTTCTTTTAACAGTATGATTAAGGGTTGAAGACATATCACTGATTTTAAAATTTTAATTAAAGAAAAATAATCAGAAGGGATATATGATTTTTTTAGGGAAAACCCTATTTTTTGCCTTATATATAAAAAAAGCCTTCATTAAATATTATACTCTCCTTTTTAACTAGAAGTATCAGAAGGTTTACAAACCATTCACTGGAGGGAATTCATTCGTGAATGAAGACCAAATTCAAAATTCTTCTTCTCTTAAGTAGTACAAGGACAAAAAGACTTTGATGATATGCCATCCTCCATAAAAGACGACACTCTAGAATGACTATGCTGGTTAGTTTTAATGTCAAAGAAAATATGGGGTGGAGGTTTAGAAAGAGAACTCTTTATGTCTCAGAAAAAAAAGAAAAAAAAATAGCCAAGCGAATCACTACAAGTCAAGAGACAGAATAGCCTTCAGTAAAGTCTTAGCAAGAAATAACAGATAGAGCTTGGAATTGGAAGGGGAAGGAAATGATAAATGTGGGAGTTATATCATCTGAGAAACAGCTGAGAGTTTGTGGGTAGTACTAGAGCTACCTTTGCTGTTCTATTTTGTATATGCAGCAAAACAATCAAATCTGCAATCTAATCACACTGCTTAGGGGACAAGTAGTTTGAACTTCAGTGACCTTCAGATGAGGTCTTTTGATAAATTCATTAAAACTGGCAATCATAATTTGTTCATTTAGTATCATTACAAAATTTTTCAAATTGTCTGCCTGTTTAAAGCAGTTTCAATTGGTTTTGACAAAGACTAGCAAGCAGCACCCGATTTTAATATCACTTATTTCTGAACAATTTCTCATTTTTAGGCAATTGAATTTGCCAGCATTCTTTTAATGAAGAAGAGAAAAATGGAAAATAAACCAGAAACTCCTTTTGAGAAGAGAACGTGTTTGTCACAAATAGTATTCCAGCTATTTTGATGCAGAACCACAGGAATTCTTTTAACTATAATTAAAGTTCCAAGCAATGAAAAAATAGAGATACAAAACTTTTCAGTCTTTGTAAGAATAAAGCATGAAATAGTCACTTCTGATCCCCACAACCAGCATAGTAATCACTCTATTCAGAATGTTAAAATCATCCGGTTTCTGTTCTGTCCAGTGAAAACTTACAAATTAAGTGTAATGATATGGGCCAGGTGCTGGTATTAAAGTGAAACTTCCAAGAAATTACATTCTCAAAAAATCTTTTATCTTATGTTTCGACTGAAATAAGATAGTGTAAGAAACCAAATCCGATAACCAAAGCTCTGCTTTGCCATCTGTATGCAATAATGGAGCTTGAAGAACAATGGGAAGAAAAGAAAAATGCCAACAACTGGAGACAGAAAATTGTGTACAAGAAACTAGTCTTAGATAAGTATCATCTGAATATTCCACATTCACTGACTTCCAGTGTATGAGTTTAGAGTGCTGTGAGCTGGGTTCACATTTTTCAATTACTAGTTAAAATACAGTTCCAAATACTTTAAGCTCCCCCTCCCACCCCCCAAACTGTGATATTTCCAGCTTCCATTTTAAAGCAGAAGAATTAGAGGGAAATTTGGTGGTGTTAGCTGTGGTTACTCATGTTCAAATATTTTTACACATCCAATACTGCTTTTTTTCTTGTTGGTTGAATTCTTTGCCCCTCTAAATTGTGGGACATAGCAGCAAAATGGGAGGAGGCAGGGAACGGAAAGAATATTGCACTTACATGCTGTTGAGGAAGATGCACCCTGCTTCACTCGCCATCTGTACTGCAATGTCTTAATAATCACAGACTTAGCTTTTCTAGAGTAAGCACCTTGTTCTATTACGTTATTCTTCTGGGAATACGCTGCTCTACTCTGTAAAAAAATATTTCCAATCTCATTAGCTATCATCAATCACCTCCTTAGTTCAGGTGGGTAAATGTTTGCAATCATTGAAAAATCTTGTGAAGTCAACATGGAGTTCATTTAAAATTAAATAAAAAATAAAATTAAAAAAAACAGGTGTCAATATTTCAGGTACCTGAATAGGTTGATTATGTTATAGAATGATATTATGATATTCCTAGTGCCATAAAATCATTAGGCAGTCATAAGACTCAGTCAATACACTGATATACTGGTAAAGGTCTCACTAACACCTCATGATATCAGCCAGTCCTAAGAGCAATCAAATAAGAACTCAGAAGGCGGCTGTCATGTTAAAGGCACATCAGAGCAAGAAGGAGTAAATGTTCCAGAGGTTTTCATCCCTCCCAGAGAATACTCTTTCTACCTCCATCTTCTGTAACAAGCAAAATACGAATCAGTGACTTCGATTGCAGCTGTGATTGGGAGTCAGGAAGACTCTCTTGTACAAAAGGGTCTTAGGCTTTAAATCTCCTTTCAACTGTTGCACTCAGCAAAAGTGTCATACTGTATGAAATCAAAATAGCACAGGAACCAAGAGCAAATAATTCTTTCTTTAGAAGCCCTTATATACTTACCAACCAAGCATTTTAAGTTGGGATTCTGTAAGCAAGTTTCCAAAGCTTAATGGTATTAAAAGAGTTTTTGTAATGCATTTAGAAAATGAATGAAAAAAACCCAATTACTGAAACACTACATAATTGTAAGAATAGGCCAATATTAGATTTAATAAGCTGATCTCATCTAAACATGACAATAAGCGGAAATTGAAGGTCATGCATACAAGCTGACTGTATTTTGGAAAGTAACGCCTGAGAAAAAGGCTGAAAGATTATGAAACAAGTAACTGAACATGAGTCCTATGTACGACACAGTGCCTACAAGCAGTGAGGCAGTCACGGATTTCCAAGTCAAATTACAATGCTGTTGCTGCAAACTTCATCTTAAAAACATTTGCAACCTGGGTAGCTGAACCCCTAGCCTCGGACAAATGCATGGTGCTTTATTTTTGAGCTTTCTTTTGCTTTATGTACACTGCCTGAAGTCGTTTATACCTGGATTTAAATTTAACTTCAACATTAATACATCTTGTGCTGTTTTGTCCTGTCTTGTCTAATGCAATCAACAGCATGGGTCTTTTATCATTGTCACTTCATCTCCAGCGTGTAGGGAATGCTCAGCAAACAGGCTTCTGGAAAGTTACTTATTGTATATCACCTTTGACTCTAGCTTCTTATAAAGCAGAGACACAATATAAATTTTCAGGGTTTTGCGTTATGTATTTATCACGAAAAAATGTCAAAATCACCATTGTATTCATACTGCAATTTCCATACTTTCTATGTTTTACAGATTGACATAAGCTCAAAGAATGACTCTTTAGAGAGGTAGCTCTTTAAAACACACAGCTCTGTTCATTCTGGATAATAATTCTGTTCCTACATCAATCATCTGTAGAAAGTTTATACCAAAATGTTATGGCACATTGTCATCACTGAAGGATATCAGAATATATTCAGCTCTTTAAAGTTTAGAGAAACTTAGACAAAATAACAATGCGCATCTCATTTCAAAGTCATCATTTAAACATTGTGGGTGAAACCCTGGATCCATTTAAAGTCAATGGCAAAACTCCCACTGACCTCAGGAGAAGTCAGATCCTGTCCTTTATTGCTGCCTTTATTCATTTTTGCCAACCAAATGACAAATTATTAATAAATGCACAGGATATTACTTAGTCTAAGCAGAGCTGGTAAGAACTAGAAAAGAAGCTTTTCAGATACATTATACATGAATCAAGCTGTTATCTTTTGAGCAATTTGTTCAATGAGTTGGCATTCAACCAGATAGAGAGATGGTCAAATACTGAAAAAGACTATTATTGAATATTTTATTTAATGAATAACAGCTACTTTGGGAAGGTAGTGTATTCTGTGAGTAATATTCAACAGCTTACAGCCAAAAGTATTTTATCCAACATTAATTACTGTTGTTTTGTTTTGGGGAAGCACAGAAGTATTGTAAGGTTTTGTTTGTTTTGCTTTGATCTTCCATCACTGCACAGTTACCAGCACTTGTGCTATAGTACACAAATAACAGCCACCTGACTTTTGTTAAATTTAGTTTCACATTGCTTCAGCATGTAGGATTTGTTAACTTTCCTCTAAACAAATGAATTGACATTGTAACATTTTGCGTATCACCAATTAAAGCAGTAAGTTTTGTGACATTAAAAAAAAAAAAGAAAAAAACAAAGGAAATAAATCACCACCCTCCAAGCAAGCTGAATATATATAACATTGACATATCGTTTTCTTCAACGGCTATCTATTAAGTCTATATTGAAGTTTTCTTAAAATGTTGATTTTTTATTTTTAAATTGTATTAAGCAATTTACATAAACAGCTGCTATATTCAATTTCCTATCCTAGGAGGATTCTGCTATTGACACAAAAGTATAGAAATAAGCTGTATGTATTTTTAAGCACTGTTTCCTCCCTTAGAGAAATTTTAAGCAAGTCTTCACATCTCTAAGCCAGAGTTATGTGGTTGGTTGGTTGTTCCTTAACATAATGGCATCCATGTGCTTGACGTCTCTGCTCCACCAGACACAGGCAAGAATTTTGCCATTCTCATAACTAAGATGTACCATAAGCCATACATTTCAGTCATCTTTCAGACTCTCCCAGCTAGCCTTGACGCACTCAGCTGCTTACATAAAGATTTTAACCCATAATATCAATACTAAATACAAAACACAAACTGCTTGTGAAAACCATGAGGAAACTGCAGGAGAACATGAAGAAAACCTAGAGAAGTACTTTTAGATTTTGGTTTTTTTGAAGTATTTTTTGTTGTATAGCAGCAGGATAACCATGCATGATGAGGTCCTGGTATCATTTCTGTCACATCACATTACATCTACTGGTCTCAGGCTGGAAACATAATACGTGCCTATGTGGATGTTCATAGGTACATCTGCACTAGCCACAAGGAATAGTACTTTTCTAATGAAAAATAACTTGTGATTTGGAAATCTGACTTTCCTCTGCTGTAGTAGAAAGTTTAGTCCACCTTGAAGTCCCACCAAGTGAGTGAGTCTGAAAGGAAGACCAGAGTCAACTGCATGGGTGCTGTCCCCATCCTACCTGGCTGGGCAGCCGCTTCCTCTTTGCTGGGGAGGAGGGAGTCCAACAGCTGCTGCCTTCCCTCGCTGGCAAGTATCTTCATCTAGCTGTTCTCTAAATTAACCTCAAAGTCACAGCCCATAGCTACCACTTCCCTGCTGAGGCCAGAGATGATCCATCTTCCCTCTGCTTCTGGTAAGCAAGTTGTAGTTTCAGCAGTGACGTTCAGCACCACCAGCCATCTATGGCAGGATCCTGATCCCCTGGAAGGGAGGAGAGGAAGAAAAGCATCAGCAAGTTGCTAGTTGAAACAGTGTCTCACTTTCCCTGCCACTGCTCGGTTAAATGAAGCTTGTGGCACAATGAACAGACTTCTAGCTACAGAGGTATGATAGATTTGGCAATGCTACTCTACAGCTGAAATTCTTTTTCAGGGTAAAACTTTCTAGGTTTGCTGATAATGTTGATTCATTGTTTGCGTGATTTTAACAAAGAACGATTTAGCTTATTGTAATAAATCTGGGGAAAGATCAGATTTGTATTCCTAGAACAAATGCATATATGTGCATTATTACACTATTCAATATCTGTATGCTTCAAAGCTTTTCAATAATCTAATTACAGGCTTCATTTATTATCTCAGTAGCACAATTATTTTTTTCTTAGGTTAGAAAGTTCTTGCAAAATATGAACTTACATGGATTTTAAGTAACTTAGGTAATTTTTTTCACTTTTAATACATTTTCAGATTGGCTCAGAACCTTATGTGTAAATGGAATCTAAAATTTGCAAATACAAATTACTAGCTCAGAGGCTTTCTAAGAAAAGCCATTTTAAATGAGCTCTTGGTGAAGATAAATTATGGTGCAATCTTCAATCATACCAGTTTATTTTCCCTTTTTTTCTGACAGAATCCTATCTCTTTCAATGCCTTGATTAAATATAGAGGGTACTAAGTAGTGTGTAAAGTATTGCATCTTTAACAAAAATGCAGTCTTGAATTTGTCATTAAAAAAAAAATGACAAACTGAATGTTTTTATTTAAAATGTCACTTATGAGTTTTAACTCGCTCTTTTTTAGTCACAGGAGTTCCTTGCTCTTTTTTCCAAGACATACACTAAACTATGACTATCAGCTTTTTATTATCATTAAAAGGAAAATAAAATAACAAATGTAACATGTTTCCATCACTATCTCCAAATCAAATGTCTCAAGAGAGAAATTAGCAAAATTGTGCTTAGAAAGGTTGTTTCTGGTTACAGCACATTTCTTTCGATAATCCAGATCAAAATTTATTAGGTACAAAATTAATTCTACTTTGGTGAATAAATCAACAGAAGTTACACATGGGAGAATAATTTAGAATAAAGATGAGAAAGTGATTTATTTTTGTATTTTCACAGATTTTTTATGAACAAGAAAATCTAACTAGGAAAAAAGAGCAAAGCTTTCAAAAGAGGAAAAAACATTGAGAAATTGTCTAGAGACAGGTAAGTTAGTTAAAATCATATTAAATCCACTATTTCATTTAGTTCTTTGAGTTATATGTGCATCTCCTCTTCAGCATTAGTTAGTCTAAATGATTTTTGTATTTGACAGGAGCAATTTGTTTTGCAAAAGAGTTTGAAATATATAACCTCTAAGCAATATCTGTCAAAATCCCTTTTACTCACAAGCCAGAAGTCTCAATAGTATAATCACAAAATGTAGAAGCAGAGATCTGCCCTACAGAAAGACAAGAGAAAGGAATTTCGAAAGGTAGTCTTTTCTTGATGATAAACCATTGCTTCTTGTTACCTAACTGTTGTTTGCTTCTGGAAAGGGATGAGATAACAGTGTGAGTTAAAATTCAACTACTAGATTCAGGTTTTTGATGAAGAAGATAGATTGGATTAAGGAGTTTTTTTCTAGTTACATAATTTAGAGATGACACTAACAATTCTTCAAAATGCTTTCATATTTAAGTGGGTTTATTTATATAAGCAATATTTAAAATACTTAAATTGCTAGTCCTCAAAGATCATATAGAAATATGTATAGGTATTCCTTTGAATATTAAATGTGTTCTGTAGACTGTGAAGCAACTGTTATATGGAATTCATAAAATAGTTGTATTGTTTTCATTGTTCCTGAAATTAGCATGATGTTTACTTTAGGGATATATTTTTTTCCTCATTATGTGGCCCTCTATTTCATTTACTACCTACTGAACATATGTACTTTCACAACAGAATTCTCCTTTCGGGATTTGTCTATAGCATGATCTGAATCACAAGTCACAAATATATTTAGTTTAGTAAAATTTAGAGACAAAAAAAATTGTCATTTTTAACATGGAAGTAAAGGAGCAAGAAAAAAATAGCAGAAACTGATCACTAGACATTCTGATTAAGCTTGCCTTACCTCTTAAGGCTGGGCCCAACACCTCTCTCAAGATGAAACTTACCTGCAATAGCAAATATATCTGTAGGGGCAGCCAGAAATTCACCAGTTATACGCAGGGAACTCAAATTTCTTTGTAGCTTAGCACACCAGACAAGGTGTATGCAGAAAGCCACCTGGAAGAAGAAACAGGAAAATAACTGCACTAACAGTTGCCCAGGAGGTTCTTTTTATTGACTGCAATTGCAGTTATGAAAACTCCGCACCTTTGTACCAAGGTTTGAGTCAATGGTGGCAGAAGGCACTTCAGGGTTCCCAAGTGATTTCTAACTGAAATTTGTCATCCTTGGGGGATACTGCCTACGTAGGTGTGGAGGAACTACGTAAATAAGAATTAGACTCAACGGAACAGTGCTGTCACTTGTGCTGACTAACAAGAAAAAATCAGTTGGAAATGTATGATTTTGATTTCTCCACCCCAACTGCCTTAACTGAAAGGCTGTTCACAAGAGGTGCATGGAGGCTTACTGGGGGCGGGAGTCAGGGGGCAGAAATGGAGAACCAAAAGCCTGTAAAAAGCAAAGGAAATATCAGCATAAACCAGATAAAACAGAGTGTGGACTTTTTTTGCCTCTCTCTTTCTAAGTGCTCTAATGCCTTGTGAGTTTCTTTTTAAAAAACTGAAGAACTTTAAACCAACACATCTCTTCAAGTTTCTTGGATTTTTTCATAGATTAACTATGAGGTGCTTAAACATTTTTATTTGTGGTTAACTAATTTATTTATTCTGTTTCAGTGGAAAAATACAATTTTCATTTTACTTTGAATGTTTCATAACTCCAAACATCAGGAAAAGTTTTGGATGTTCCATGAAAAAAAATCTGCTGAGTATTTCAGCCACTAATATCAATTAGTGATTGGTCTGATCTAGGCAGGTATAAGAGAAGTGTAGTATTAAGAAAATCAAACCTTTTGAAGTAATATTTTGTGAGAGTTTCAAATTTCATTACTATAACCCAAAGTGCTGACTTTTCAAACTTGATTTTTGTTCTGCTAATTGAATGACAAATTCCTATTCTGGTTTAATGGCGCCCTAATTTCAGTCATCTTTACAGGTAAAAAAATATTAATAATGTGGCTTCGTCTTATCAGTCAGCCTACCAGACATGTTTTGTTAATGAACAATTAAATTTTTAGCATGGAATTAGCTATAGCACAAATGATTTATTTATTGGGCTGCTACAGATAGCGGTTTTTAAGTTTTTCCATGAATATTGAAAAATAACACAAGTTTCTAAACAAACACAGGGAGAGACAGACAAAAACCTCAACACTCTATGGGCTGGATTAATATACCAATAATGATAATAATAAGTGAACATGCCTTGTATTATATGCAGAACTAATGATGTTCATTCAGGTTTATGAAAGCATCTTCATGTGATGCTTACAACTTTCTTTTATCAAAGATGCTGGTCAATACTTTATAGCTTCTCTGAGCTTATTTACTCCGATCAAAGTATGGAATATAAAAGATTAAACTATTCTATTAATTACATGCCTGAAGGCACATTAACAATGCAAGTGTCAAAGCTCTGCTGAAAATTCACTTCGCATTTTTAATAAAAACTGATAGCAAGGTTTTGAATGCATCTAACTGGAACAAAGTAATTTTTCTTTCAGTAGCTTCTTTATGAGAAGAGAGCAGAAGCCCTGAAACCTCACAAACACAAGGGTGTGGGTAATTCATGCTCTGAAAATGGACTACTAGAAATCTTCCTGTCAAGCAATTCACTGTGAATTTCTCTGTAATAACCTGATGAGACCAAAAAAATAACTCGACACTAGAAATCAACATTAAATTTTTGATCAAAAGTATCAATTTCAAAACTTTCAAACAATCAAATATTCAAAACTTTATTCTTAGTTTTATGGCATAGAACTGAACCATTATCCATTTCAAAATTTGTAGATTTTTTTCATGCCTTAAATAATTCTCTCATATTTCTGCAATACTTTTTTTGACTCCTTTCTTTTCCCCTCCTGCTGCAGACAGTAATTTCCTTAACTATATTGTGTGAAAACATGAAATTAAAGCATTTTATAGAGTTCCTGAAAACCTTTGTAGTGTAATAGGCTCCTGTGGAACTTGGACTTCTGAATGTTGGATTATTGCAAAGATGTTTTGCCTTTTTCCATAGCTCTTATTTATTGTGACTACCTATCAGCTTGTGCTCCATTTTCACGGAAGTGGGATCATCGGATCTTGCCATCAGTGAAATGAGAGCTTTGTGTCTTGAACTCAGCTGCGCCAGGGATGCCAGCTCAATATTCTCTGTCAGTCAGCACAGAGTAGAGAAGCTGCCAAGGTGTAAGACATGATACAGCTTGCGACATTTTTTGTTGGTCCAAGTGTAATACAGAAGGGGTTTATTTTTTGTCCATTATTTGCCAGGAAACATCCTGAGAAACTAAGCAATGTTAGATAAGATGTCACATAAATTCTAGTAAAAATTTCCACTTAGTTCTATCTGAACTACATTTGTAAATAATTGAATGACTGAAGTAAATTTTATTTTTTGAACAGGAAGAGCTGTCTCTCTGAATAAATAGTGAGGCAACCATTCAATTTCCTAGATTATGAAGATTTTAGCAAATTTTTCTATCAGTATTTGTCATCTGCATGTGAATACATTACTTACAGGTGACTTGTGATTATTTGCTTCTTTGACTTTAACATGCATTTAATATAAATATACTAATTTACAAAGAAATATTGTTTTGTTTGCTTATAACGGATGTCCAGGCAAGACCTTAGAATTGCTCTTATATCATAAAGAAGAATGAACAGCTTAATTAATTTTCTCTGTGAACGCTTTTGCCAAACCTGGAAGATAAAAACCAAAAAGGCTAGAAATTATGGGCAGTAATGTCAATGCTGTGATGATTTTCTGACCCATCTGCCTCTGTGATGAATCTAAACAACAGTTTAACTAGCATATAGAAGCAATAATTTTCAAAAAGGTTTAATATTTTATTCTAGGGGGAAAATAAAACTATTTACAGTTGTCTCCTGCATCTTTAATTTTGAGAGGTAGAATAAGAGAATGGAGAAACACAGTAAGAAAAACAGCAGATGTTTTCTTATTTAAGAGTTATGTACTAAAACTTCCCTCAAGGGAATCACAAGCTCTACCAGTTTTGTCAAGCACTGTCACAGAGCCAAAGTGCACCTCAACATGTCTAATCAGCCTGCAGCCTAGGAAACTGAGAAAATCACTTTACGCTTTCCTTCTACAAATCTCCTCAGATGTGACAAAGGAAAGGAGGGGGGGATTGGGACTGGTGAATCTACAACAACAGAAAGTAGAAGGGTTTCAGAAACATCAAGACGATGACTCTCTTTAAGTCATCACACACACTTTTTTTCTTCAGTTGGCTTAAGAAAATTTCTAAATAAATCTCTCAGATTGTAGTAAAAAAAAGACAATATTTAGCCTGATAAAACTTTTGAAACTTAAAGTGATGTTACAGAAGAACCATTTTCTAACTTATAAGAAGAAAAGCTTGCATGCAACTTCCCTTCCTGTGCAACCCCCAGGGGATAAACACATCTACAGATGTGAAGGATCCAATGACATACTTAGTTTCCCCTTTAACTATAAAAAAACTAAACCAAAACAAAAAACCTAGATGTTCCTATATAACTATCAAACAAAATAATAAATGCCTGTCATGGTGACCCCAGATGTTTCTGTGGCTGGTATTTTGCCAGGAGTGTATATCTAAATCGCAGTTTCTGCTAAAAATAATGACAAACAAAACTGTTACACTGCAATAACAGTTCAGCTTTCCTGAGTTTTGCCAGAATGTTTATTGTCAACCTCTTCTTTTCCCTGTTAGGTCAAATTGTGCTATTGACATGTGTCTTTCTATTTAGTTCAAATGCGTGATAACCAGCCAACACCAAGGTAAATGGCAAACAGATAGAACTTGAGGTATTCAGGATCTAGAATACATGCTTGTTTTCATCTGAACATTTGACTTTTCCACATCAAGGATGAGAATACTAAAGAATCCCTCTCTGTCCAACAAAACGCAGCGGAGGTGCTGTACCGTACTTCTTACACCACTAATAGTATGTTTACTTGAGTAACTCAAGGTGACAGCGAACAAGAGGTGATCAGATCATCTGCTTCACAGTGTGGCGTATATACTACAACTACTGACATAGGTAGCATAGCATACAATACCATTAGTTGGCTAAGATTCATCTCACATGAAAAGTTACTGGGAAACTACTGGGAAAATGCCAGCACTTATTTTAGTGGCAAAATACTTGTGGAGAGAATCTTAATGAAGAAAGACACCATCAAGACAAACCACAGGTAGAAAGCGCCATAGCACCAAATGAAGCTGTTTTTGAAGATCTATGACTGAGGATCACCAGTCAGCAAAAGTAATCACATTCTCCTATGCAATTCTTCACCTTCACCTCCACCTTCTCCTCGGGAGTATACAGCCACAATAGCATGTTCTTCTTGGGCTCCCATGCTGTCTGAGACTTAGATGATGTTCTGCAGCCTGCTTTCTCAACTTGTCTCAAGACATTTCTCTTCATACTCACCAAGTTTTAAATGATTTACAATCACTACATATTTCTGTAGGAGCTGCATACTGCGATGATATATGACTTCGGCAAGATACACTCATGTGTTTGTAAGAAGTCACATATTCCTAAATGCTGTTATAAATTCTGTATATTTTTACAGTAACCACAGTGCCATGAAAGTCAACATAGCTGATAACACCATATGAAACAGTTATTTGATCAACTGATTGAGCAGCAGTTCATATTAGTACTGCAATTGCAACTGTAATCTAGAATAGTATTATTGATTCATATAGCAAAACATAGTCCGCAAAATATTCTAAACAGTATGCAATTCTGTATATGATACAACAGATATATGAAATAAACGGGAATACGAAGTAGTATGTAAGTGAAGTTACAGCATGTTTTAATAAGACAATTGGATTTTAAATTTCACCCTAAGAAAATAGGTTTCTGATATGTCAATATATATTTTGAACTAGTCCCCTTATTAAATGATTATTTCACAGTGTCCAGAAAAACAGGGTATTTGTGTAAGGCAACTAAAGGAGGGGAAGTTGAGGTCAAATTCAGGAATTTGGAAAATCTCCAGTTATACAATATTTGTACTAAAATTTTAGTCTCAATGTGGGCTTAGATTTTAGATATTTCTGATTCAGGTACTAAAGTTCAGGTAGGACATAATTCACTAAATTCACTGAAAAGAGTACCGTCAAATTTTACCCCTTTCTAGACCTATATTCATACCTTCTGCAGAATGCAGAAAATACCAGTTAAAAGATATATTCTCATATTAATAAATTTAAAGGAAACAAAATTTATATAATTTGGGGTAAACCTTCAAGTTCCAAATCCTTTTTTTCATTCTAATTGTCACTATTGGGAAGTCTTGATGAACCTCACAAAGTGTCTTTCTTATGGTTGCTGAAAATCCTTGTCTTTTTTTTTTGCAGAAGTACCATGCTTGGTGTGTAAAATGTGCTAACAAGAACAACTCCATCAGGGTTCATTTGGGATGATAATTTTGCAAGTAAAAGGATAAAATAAAGACAGCATCTTAGCTTTGATAACTATCTGAGCATAAATTCAATCTACACACTTCTTTGGCTATCAAAGCAAGTTTGGGGCTCAATATTATGAAGCAAACTTTGAATTACGCTCCACACCTGTGTGAACTGCTGCGTTGATATTTCTGCCAATTTGCATACTGCTAATGTTTTAATTTCAGAACAAAAAGAGGGTTTTTTTTTTTTATCAGTTATAACAATTATGTGCAGATTGCAAAAATAAAGATGACTATGATTGAATACATCAATTTGTGTTTCCTGATTCTCCAGGTCTTCTTTTATTTAAAAGTTGCTTATATAATTGAAGCTGGTGTTTTTGGAATCACTGTACTGAAACTAACACAGCAGCAGTTTGCAAAGACCCTGAAACAAGCAAAAATGCTTTTCTGCACATATTAAAACACAATGTGAGCCATAGCAATAACTATCATACTTGCAAACGATCTGTTCAATCATCTTGTCTATCGGGCCTGGGAACAGCAACTCCATCTATTTTATACAGAACTTTCTCTGGAGATTGTATCTGCCCTGTATAATCTGAGACAAAAGTAGGCTAAATCTTCAGTGTTATTTTGATCATAGGTCAATAGTGCAATGACTCAACTTATTCATCTGGCACTGGTTTGTTAAGATTGATGCTGGGTATCAAGATACATCAACTGGGAAGGTATACACGAATTTTCCGTGTTTTAAGCATCAATAGCAACACTACATTATTCAAATTATAGAAAAGTACTTAAAACATGTCAGCTAAGTGGTTCACTGCAGCTATAATAATGTGCTCTGCAAGGGCACTGGGTACACTTTCAAATTGTTTATTTTAATTCAGCTCCTCAGAAGATCAGAGGTGTCTGAACTTGTTCTGTTACATGTTTTGCTCTTTCCAATAAAAAAAAAAAACCAGTGGTATAGAAACTGAAGACTCCTGGATGTCCAGACTGTGACTGACTGCTGACCAGAGATAAGATGAGATTAGACATAAGATGATGATGGTACACAAGCCAGGTCAAGCTTCAAATCACTTAAATCTGAATGTATTTAAAAAACCAAAACAAAACAAAATTTAAAAAAATTGTGGTACTTCCTAGGGCTAAATAGGAGGACACATTTTCTGGAATGTAATATTGTGCGAGGAGTCCAGGTGGTCAGTGAGGAGGGCTGTTTCCACAACTCTCTATGCTGGGCAGGAGAGGGAAGGCAGCAGAGGAGTCAGCGGCTCTTCAACCATCTGTCACTGAAGGATGCGCAGAAACTGCTTCATTTCTCTGTAACTATCTCATCGTTTCACAAGGTTAAGGACCGAGTATGTTATGTCAAGCAGTAGTTTATGCAGCCCAAGAAAAAGGACCCTTCTACATGGATTGCGATGAAGGGCATATCTGGTTTCCCTGTTGACTGTGTGTCATGTTCTCTTCAAAGGGTGGGACAAGGTGGTCTGTCTGCCTTCTCCAGGCTGCTGCACTCCAAGACCAATGCGCCCTCCAGTAGCAAGGGGAACTTGCCCCTCTCCAATGAGTAAATACTGGCTGGGACTGAAAATTTCAGCGACGTTCATGTGGTGGGTTTACCCTGGCTGGACACCAGGTGCCCACTAAAGCCACTCTATCACTTCCCTCCCACAACTGGACAGGGGAGACAAAATGTGAGGAAAAGCTCATAGGTCAAGACAAGAACAGGCAGAGATCACTCACTAATTACGGTCATGGGAAAAACCAGACTCGACTTGGGGGAGAATGAATTTAATTTATTACCAATCAAATCATAGTAGGATAATGAGAAATAAAACCTAGTCTTAAAAACTCATTCCTCCCACCCCTCCCTTCTTCCCGGGCTTAACTTCACTCCTGATTTCTCTACCTCCTCCCCCCAAGCGGTGTAGAGGGACAGGGTATGGAGGTTGTGGTGAGTTCATCACACGTTGTCTCTGCTGCTCCTTCCTCCTCAGGGGGAGGACTCCTCATACTCTTCCCCTGCTCCAGCGTGGGATCCCACCCACAGGAGACAGTTCTCCACAGACTCCTCCAGCATGAGTCCTTCCCACGGGGTACAGTCCTTCAGGGACAGACTGCTCCAGTGGGGGTCCCCCAGGGGCTTACAAGCCCTGCCAGCAAACCTGCTCCAGCATGGGCTCCTCTCTCCACGGGTCCGCAGGTCCTGGCAGGAGCCTGTTCCAACTCAGGCTCTCCATGGGGTCCACAGCCTCCTTTGGGCACACCCACCTGCTCTAGCATGGGGTCCTCTGTGGGCTACAGGTGGATATCTGCTCCAGCGTGGACTCCCATGGGCTGTGGAGAACAGCCTGCCTCACCACAGGCTTTCAGGGTAACCTCTGCTCCAGTGCCTGGAGCACCTCCTCCCCCTCCTTCTTCACCAACCTTGGTGTCTGCAGGGCTGTTCCTCTCACTTACTCTCACTCCTCTCTCTACCTGAAAATGCCCTTATGCAGGTTGGGTTTTTTTCCTTCTTAAATACGTTATCACAGAGGCACTACCACCATCACTGATGGGGTTGGCCTTGGCCAGCAGCGGGTCTGTCTTGGAGCTGGCTGGCACTGGTTCTATCAGATGTAGGGGAAGCCTCTAACAGCTTCTCACAGAAGCCACCCCTGTAGCCCAGCACCCCCACCCCCTTCCCCTCGCCAGAACCTTGCCATGCAAACCCAGTACAGTTCATTATCAAGATTTGCTCACGTCTAAACAGAATATTTGGTAAAGCATCTGCTTCGTATATTTTTCAATGGTGCGTTATTTCCCATCCAATTAAAGGTTTCTTAAAGCATTTGTTTACTGCACAATGACCCATTCTTTGCTCTGCTTTTCAAGGTAGCTTTGGAACGAGGTTAGGAATACTGGAAGATGTAAAAGGTGTTTTAGAAGCAAATGAATGTATCTTTGATCATTTACCACTGCTTACTCTTGTTAGCATAATACCAGTGAAAACATTGGAGATACTGTTCTTTCTGGAAGCTATTGAAAAAGATGACTGTGTATCTTCTTATGGTTAAACACCTTCTCCAATATCACGTAACAGATCAAAATCTGATATAGATAATTCAGCATTTGTTCTTCGTGTTTATAATAGAAAACAATTTTAAATCAGCTTTCCTCCTCTATCAAAGGAACTGCAGAACTACCAGAACAGGTAGTTGTGTGGAGGTATATCACCGCACCCGTACAATCATATTGTTGAATGATCTTAAAATCTTCTTCAGCTATTGGAAGTTACTTTTCCATGACTGAAGCAGATTGCTTAGGTGCAAGCTGATGTTCCTTAGTCATTATGAAGATCAGGATGGCAAAAACAAACCTCAGCTCCTGAGTAACACTTTGCTTTTCTTTCCCTGATACACAATAGTCTATGGAAGTTATTTTAATGAGATCACTGCAAAACACAAATAAAGAGAAGGGTTATCATGGGGAATTGTATATTAATTCTCAAATGTCTTACTTCACGTATAAAAGAAAATGACCTTACCTTGTTTATGTAGCTTCAGAAAAAAGTTGGATTTGAATAAATTGTAAGCATTACTTAAAGACTGAAATTTCATCTACAAAGACTCCACTACATATAACACAAATATATTATATGATAATATTATTTAATCAAGGGGCATTTTGGGAATCTGTGTAGCTGTCCCCCATAACTTTCTAGTACTCTGAATCTGAGCATTTTGAATTCATTATGACAGACATTATGTCAGATCTTACAGTCCAAATGGAAATGACGTTTTCATTCAGTAAATGGATTTGGAGATGTTTATGCTTTTTTCTTTTTCTTTTTTTTTATGGAAGGCAAAGATATGAATTAAGTTAATACAGTAGAATATAGATAAAGATTTATAAGTTATTTTAAAAAGTCATTAAGCTGGAAAACACTTTTTTCTATTATAAATGAAAGCTTAGGATGTCTGACTTGTGCAAGTGTACAAGGCAGTAGCAATATATACTTCAGAAAAGAGTAATAAAAGTAATGTTTTCCTTTAACATTGATGAAAAAAGGACAAGTTTTCTCTTCTCTCTCCCACAGTGATGTGATCAGCCCACATAAAAAGGATCACTTGTGCTTTCCAAAATACTTACAAATATTATAATATATCACTTTAGAATCTCATGTATTTCAGTTGCAATTTTCTATTAGCATTCATATCTCTAAAAGATACATATCTATCCTGGTACTTTATTCATGTGTAATTCAGCTAGCTCTGATTTTAGTGATAAATTCTTAACAGAAAAAAACCCATTCTAGCATAATCTTGTCATTAGTAGGTCTTACTGTATTGTTTCAACTTATTTCTCATAATATTAATTTACAATCAAAAACATCCATCCAATGTTTCTGCTTTGCAAACACTATACTTGCAGAAGATATTAACAGTGTTGCGTATTTTCTAGTAACACAGCCACACAGTTGCTACCTTCATAAACAACATTTATAAAAGTAAATAAATGGCAAGTCCTTGAAAACTGTTTTCACATTTTTGATACAGTCATTTTTGGAGGAATGTTTCTTCTCTTTTCTTTCCTTCCTATGTTGTACAAAACCGAAATACCAAGCTGACAGGTTTGGGAATGGGCTTCTTCCCTGTCTTGAATGGTCCCATAGGTACTCCCTGCCTTGGAAACTTTATGAAAGGTTTTTGACAGCATCCTTTTGACAGACTGTTTTCACGTATGCTGAATTACTTTAAAAAAAATCCATAAAGTTCAATAAAATTCTTTAGCTTGTTCCATGAGAGGTTATAGCATCACTCTGCATCACTGCCACAAGAGATTTTCATTCAGCTTGCAAATCCAGTGATTTTTTTTCCCCAAGAAAGGAGCCAGACCACAAGGGGTTTCTGCAAGGAAAGCCTCAAACTTCTAAGCGCAGCATTCACCTTCACAGTCTCCGTAACGAGTTGGAGGAAACCAGCACTTTCAAAAGACACCAGCAAGCTCTGCTAGGTTTCTTGGAAGAAAGGTTGCAGGTACCCTGTGCTGAGGAGGTAACTGTGGACCGGGGATCCTGCGCAGCACAGGCATTAGCCTGCAGTCCAAGCCCAGGCAAGACAGGCCCACAGAAGCTTCTGCTGCTTAGTCCTTGTTGTCCCCCAGCACTCCCTTTCGGTATTCACTGTCTCCAGGTAGTGAATCCATTTCTAATGTGAGGATTTGCTGAATCATTTTTTCTGTGGAACTTTTGGATGGTCATGCCAGAACTAAAATACACGCTTGGCTAACCCTTTTGTTCTTATTGGATCCAAATTAAAGACTACAAAAGCATAAGACAAACTCTGTTATATAGTAAATCTAGTGTCCACCCTAATACAAGTCAGACTATTTAACATTTTGAATTACAAGCCATAAGGCTCACAGCAAGCAGTACCTTTGAATCCTGCAATCTTTGCTCATTCATGCTTGGTTCATTACAGTTCTTTGGTTCTGTGCAGCAGGATCATGTCATGACATTTTAACATGCATAGAGTCTGCTTTGAGTATTTTAACTGGTTTAAAACTGTTGGTAGCATCTTTTACTGTATTAATTTATTGTTTCAGCGTTAGTCAACTGAAACCTTCGCCAGATGGCAATACAGCCCCTGAATACTGACAAGGTGAAAGAAAATATTTATATGATGCAAATGTTTGCTCATTCATTAAGTATTCATGAATTGATTTTTAGGGTTTGTTTTTGTTGTTGTTTTTTTTTCTTTCAGCTGCAATAAAAAAATAAAGCCTAAAGGTTCAGATTTACATCTCATGGTGGCATAATTATTAATAATCTAGCTCCCTATTATCTGCCTCAGAAATGAGGAAAAAAAAACTTTGAAAATTTAGCACAACATTTTTCCCAGCTACGTTGAATTCCAAGATAAGAGAAGTATTCTGAAACTTTCAGCTGTTTTTATTGTGTCTCTTCTCCCTTCCCTCCCACAATGGCAAAGGAGCAACACAGAAGAGTAAGTAGAGATGACCTTCTCATTTCACTTCTACATACAGGCTTCTCTGCAGAACTCTGTAATACTGCTCCCAAATGAACCACAGAGCATTAAAAAATGATGCTAAAGTACATTATCTCATGAAATTTGCTTCCACCAGTACTGACAGTACCTTGGGGAGGTCACCTGTAGACAGACCTATTTCTGATCACAACCCCATCTGTAGTGTTCAGAAATCACTTGAGCCAGCAGCCAAAACCCAGCAATTCTACAATACTCTCTATTCCTGATAAAGGTAGCAAGTGAATTAAATACACAAACAGAAAAGGAATTGGGGATATGCAATGCACTACATTAATTACAGTTGAAAATACCTTTATTGGTCCGGTGATTCCAGGCACATTAGGAAAGGAGGCTTCCCCTTTTTTTATGCCTTGTCCATTAATGTCCTGACTGTCTTAATAAAAAAATCTGTTCCTCACTGTGTAGTATGTATCTTGAAAAAACAGTCTGAATTCAGATTTCCTTTTGACACTAAACATTTGAAATCTGTGGCTTTGTGCTGAGGCTCTTCTCTAATCACAGCATGTCAGGTCTACAATACTTGGCAAAACATGCCTGTAGTTTTCTGATCCTCAGGCTTGGCTAAGTTTCCTCCAGAAAGTCCAGCTCTATGAAAGTGACTAATAACCTCCTGACTATTAAGTTCCCATCTTCTGCAGATCAAGACTTCTAGGTTTCCGTCTTTCAATAGATTAAGAGTGTGATTTCACAGACATGTCTATAAAGCTTGCTTGTCTTGCCTGTCACTAATACCTTTACACTACACACGTTACTTATGTAGCTCTAAGTTGACTGCTCTTGCCTGGACATTTCAAGCATTTCATGATTACGAAATATCATCATCATTATTATTATTTCATGGTTATGCCATGATGTCAGTTCTTAAATCTGTTGGTATTTCTACTCAAGGAATTCTTAAACAAACTAAATATATATTTAAATAGATTAATTAAATATTAATTAAATTTAAGCAATAAATTGAATACATGCATCCTACATGGTACTTATGATATAATAGGTGTAAGCTCCTGTGCCACTGGTTCTGGTCATCCTCAGAGTATGCACTGTTTTTCTACCTGCAGCACCTGATCCTCTTCAGTGCCTTACTGGATTGCCTGGGGCCTCCCAGATGCGAAGGCAATGTAGCATGCTGATAGACTTTCTCTCTTGTTCCACAGTGCCATCTATGTTGTGCTCAGGAAGGTACATCCTATTCAGCATACTTGCCACAGGTAGTGACTTTCCTGGGCAGAGCTTTATTTTCACATCATGGGCTGGACTCTAAATAACGTGCACTGTGATGATAAGGATGTGCTCAGCAGTGGCTTCTTCATGATGCTAATACCTTGGATCCAGACGCTCACATTCAACTTGTGCCGAAAGATGAATCAATGAAACTGTTCTGTTCCAAAAAACCCCACAGCTAGCAGCTCCTTTTCTCTGAGAACATGCCACCTCTGCATCTGCAGCTGCTGTACTGAAAAATATAGTGAGGTGCTGGGTTTGCTGCAGTGGTGCTGGTAGGGGTCCTGCACTCTCATGCTGTGGCCTTAGCTTTTATGCAGCACTGAAATACTTTAAGACCAATAAATCTCCTTTATGGTTTTATTGTAATTTCTTATTTAAGAGTCTCTGACCAAACAGATCCTGAAAACACATGTGTTTTTCATAAGAATCTAGAGCGACAGTTGACAGTCTTTTTAGATTACTGACTTTCTTTTGAATTACTTGCTCTAGGAGTATCCTTGAAGGTTTTCAGTGTCCAAAACAAAATCAGATACAAGTGGTATATGTTTGTTTGGTTTTAGCAGGTCCAATAAAACCCATAATTGGTGGAGAAGTTGTCATAATTTGCTGGACTACTTCTTGGTATAGAAAATAAAATTGGTATCACCAGCAACACTCATAAAGATGCATATTATCTGGTACCTCATCAGGTATCAGGGGTGGATAAATTTCTGCTTCATCACATTGCTCTTCACTAGCGCTTGCTTCCCCCCCACCCCCCATTATTTACTTTGCATTTCTAATAGTTACATTAATGATCATTAAAGAGAGCCCAGTTGGAAGAATTAGGAATGGTGATTTTTTTTCGGTTAAGACAGAATGATGCATTCTGCTCTCTGCACATGATACTGTAGCGAGACGAGAATCAAGACAGTCAAAACCTAACTTTAAGATTCACAAAGACCAAATGCCACAAATTGTATCACCAGAAGAAAACTCCGGATCTGATGACCCCTGATTCTGAACACACTCTGAAGTATAAAGTTCATGCTATAGATGTGTACTAAAAAAGGTTCCCACCTTTCAGACAACCTTTTTATTCATCACTTCTTTCTCCGGAAAAGCAAAAAATCATACCAATTATATTTTGCTGAATTTCTTCAGAAGTATGAATGAATACATTCTTCCACATGTCTGAATTCAGTATGAATTTTTTAGAAAAAGACATCCACAGAAGTTACCTGAATCCAAGCAAACAAAATTGTAAAATTGTTGTGTCTTGCCACAATTGAATAAAAAATATTAACAATACAGAGATGTATGAATTCTTGTGAGTTTTGGGGTTTTTTTTTGTTTTTTACATGATGATATTCAAGTATTTTGTTGGGGAATCAGCAGTCCACATTTGCTTTAGGAACTGAAGGATAAACTATTTGGAGATTATTCTGAAATTTTATGTTTTCCTATTCATTGCACTTAGTTTGTGCTTTGGAATGCGACAATTCTTGAGGCTGAAATTCATATAAATTTGCTATCATCTGAATTAATCTCATTATGCTATGATTTGCTATATTAATTAGATAACTGCTGGCTGCTGAGTGTTATAATTGCAGTTAATCCACTGACCCAGTTTGATCTGGTAATTGTATTGTCCAACTTAGGTTAGTTCAACAAAAACTGTAAGAGCTCATTTTGCTGATAGGGCTGTTGCTTTTCATGTTTATTTGTTCTTCTTTGTGTAATTACCTATCATTTGGGTGTGGGAGGTTCTGTCAAAACAGCAATAGAAATCCAAAGAATTTAAATAAAACAGTTGCATATCTGGAGAACTCTAAACTCTGTCCTCTGTCAATACAAAAATCAAAAAATTAGATTGTCTCAAAATTTGAATTTTGTGGTATCTCCAAGTTTTCAGTATTTCTGAGATACTTGCAAAAGCCCAGCAATTAAAAAAACCCAAACCAACAGAAACAGAAAATATACGACCCTAACTTTGTTACGATCTTACGCTCTCTGCGATGACAGTACTAATTAAAAACTTTTATCAGCTTCCTCAGCATGTCAGGCTTTATTCCTGGCACAGTTAGCTCCATCTCTTCTCCTCCTCCACTTTCCCCCTCCTCCTGAGATTGTTTGGAAAAATAACACACACATTAAAAGAAATACATTACCTTCATTTTCTTATCTTTAATACCCAGAGTTAATTCTTGCATCTGCTGTTCCCGAGTCCTGTAAGTTTTAATTTTTTCCCTTAGAAATTTTGTATTCCCAGTGGTCTGAGTCCTGTCACAATCCTAAATTTCTATTGTTTAAGTTTGCTTTTTAAATGCAGCCTTCCTTACCAGGGATTTCCTGCACTAACAGTCATATTTTAATCTATTGCACACTGAGTAACAAAACGTGCTTGTAAAGCTGAAGTTGTAAAATTAAACTGAAAATATCCTAGGACACACTCGTGCTTGTAAAACTAAACTGGCTCTTTATAAACTGAATTATTTTCTGAGATGTTCCAGTTCAGCTATAATAGTACATACACTCTGCAGGCGGGGTTTCAGTACACTCACCACCTCTGCACTTCCAAGTTCTGAGCAGATTGGCGAGAGATGTGAGTGTCTTCACAGAAATAAGATGAGAGACTAAAAAGCTGATTGCTCCTCTGTAATGTTAACTTTTTAAAAAAATTATCGCAAGAAAATCAATAGCCTGTGTTCAGCGTATTTAAAATATTAATGATTATGCTGAATTTTTCTTAACTGCCCCTGTGAAAACATACTGTTGAAGCAATACTGAATCCAGTTTGTTCATTTAGAAAATAATCTGAAATTATCATTATTTCAGAAAAATTAGTTACTTGCCACTTGGCAAAGTATATTTTGTCAATGAATGACTAACTCAGATTTTTCAGTTCTGTTTTAATGACCCTACTACATGGTTCTGTGTGCGTAGCTAACAGGGTCATAAACGCTGATGAAGAAACGCAAGCGATCACCTTAAACTTGCCTTGAGCTTGAACATTTTGGAAAGGGAAAGTAAGAGTTCACACCTCATACTTCAGGCTTTGCAGGAATGAGTAAGAAGAATATCACCCACAAAAAGGTCAGATGCCATAAGGTAAGCAGCTAAATTCATACCCTCACACTGATCGGTATGAAAGCATTCAGGAATGTAGACTAATTCTCAAAGCTGTTCAGTACAAGCCCCTTCCACATAAACCAGAAGAGGACCATGGGAACCTGTGAACGTCAGGGTAGGTGGTCTGAACACAAAACACTTGACAAAATAACACACTATAATTTTTGCTTCCCCCTGATTCAAATATTTGGACCAGACTTTTTTTTTTCTCAGTGTGGAAGAGTAGTGGGATTTGCGTATTATGTCAAGATCATATGCCAAACCTATATATACAGCTAAGATCACAACAGAAAAGTATATAACAACAAATGTTTTTACAGTTATATGATAACTGGAAACAATTTTAAACTTTTAAAGTCAACATATTAATAAAGAATTAGCATTAAATTAGCACAGTAATTAATAAAATGGCATTTATCAATAATCAAGTATTTGGAAGATTTTTAAGTGCTGATTAAAAAGTCTACTTTGAATTTTCATCACCATTTTTGAACTTTTCAAATTTCATTGTCAAATGTTTACATAAAGTTAAATGAAAAGTTTAATGAAACAAAGAAAACACTTTCCTTGTTTGTATAGTTGATGAAAACTTCATAGTTTTTTTTAAGTTATCGTCCTTCAAAATAAAAATAATCTAAAAAAATTCTTTTAATTGTTTTTTAGGACCACTTAATAAGACAGAGTAAAGTGACATCAATCTGTTTACTAAATTTATTGCTATCAACTAGGAATCTGACCAAGAGTATCCTCCTACTTCTTATTTGCATTTGCAATAATTTGTAGTACAAATATTACATGTATGCATCTCTATTATATTGTCTCATCAAGCTAAGTTCATGCCATACTGACCAAAATTACAGGCTAGTTTCTAAATAAACTGCAAAAACTTGTCTTTGTAATTTATGGTTTTGTTCTCTTTTTTGCACTCCCTTTTATGAATATCTAGGTATAAATTAAAGGAATTTTTCCTATTCTGTTTATATATTTTATAAATAAGATATCAGATCCCCTTAATGTAATTTGATACCTAATTTCTAATTAAAATGAAAATAATTCATGTACTTGTTGCTAACTATAATAATTGCCAGGAGACGACTGGCACCTTAGTATTGAGCTACTCAGTCTCTTGACCAATGTAGGTTTTAGCCATTTACATAGGTGGGATCTGTTAGAAAACTTCAACGTTACAGCAAGATAAGAAGCGTGATATTCTTGCTGAATCAAAACTTTTGTCTCAACTCATCGAATACATACAGAAATCTTTGCTTTACACAAAGACCATGACATACTACAAAATATACATATAGTATACATATAGTATCTATGTATCCTGTAACATGATAATCAAACCTCTGTGAACTTACAATCAGTCAATATGTAAAAGACAAGATGGGCAGGAAAATATATGCTACGAAAACAGAAGTACCACAATGCACAGGTTGGCAAGGTTTTGCTATCAAAAATTAAAAAGATTAGTACAAATCCACTACCTTCCATGGCTGTACTTATACTCATTTAAATGAATGGAAAGTTAATTATGTATTTGCCTTCAGGAAAAAACATGTTCCTGGTGGCACACAGAATTTTTGTGGTCACTTTTACAGAAAAAAAACATGGGGGGTACAGTTCTTTATTTGCTTTTTTTTTCATTGTATATTTGTTTGATTGATTGTAAGGAAAAGGCTTTATACTATATTTGAATTTTGGACTCTTCTCACAGTGATGAAAAGACTACCAGCTATTACTCTTCCTGGTTTTTGTTTATCTTCTGTTAGCATATGCCTTCACTTTTACTTTTTCATGCATCTGATTCAACTACCTTCCACCTACCTTCATTTACTTTTAATTTTAGATATTTGTGAAATTGAATAATGCCAGTCAAGGTATATTCCACAGAACCTAGCAGTGTTTAAGAAAGAGTTTAGGTTTATTTTCATTGTCTTTTCTATTTTCATTAAAGCATTTTAAAATGGATCTTGTAGATAAGATAGATCAGAGGTCTTTAGAGACATCCAGATGTGCTTGACATAATAATCTTCAATAGTCTCCTCTTCAGACAGTTCTGGTACAGATGCTTCATTTGAATATAATTCTGTAGCTCTGCCAATTTTATTTGATGTCCAACGTCAGAATGCCAAAATAATGTAGCTGTTGCTAATGCCTGCAAACACTTTCCTGTCTTTTTCTGACAAATTGCTGGACAAAATACATCCATATCCTTTCAGACTAGCAGCAAGCAATGGTGCTCACTCTTCATCGGTTCAAAGGTTCGTTTGGTGTATTATTTCAAACTGGGCACAACAAACTTTCCAAGACAATTTTTCTTCAAAGCTGACTGCTCTCTGACTTGGTCAATTAAACAAATCATCTGTGTAAGCATTTGTCTTGGGTTATCATAGTAAGAGAACTGATGATGGATTCCCTACTAGCAGAGAGAATTGTCATTCTATTCCATACCAGACATTTTCTTCATTGCTGAAGATGGAAATATGTTGTTAAGGATAAATTGCATAATTTATACTGTAGTTACAATTCTTACATACACATCAATTTTGCTAGGTAAGCTAAACTGAAAAGTCACTTCTCATCCATATCCCTTAAAAGAACGCTACATATTATGACACCAAAAATGACAGAGACTACTAAATAATGCTATAAATTCTTTTGTTACCTAGGTAATTTGTTGATTCTGTATCTAAATTATGTCATCCCCTCAATGTACTCATGCCATACTAGAACCTGACGTCTCCATTCAGCAGTCCCATTTATTAGACTATGAACAAAAGCAGGGTCATCCTCAGAAAATGTATCGGTGAGTAGACTTCAAAACAACAGATTAAGTGGTACTTCTGTAAGCTTTTCCTATCAGATTTTGATCAGATTCCATTTGGAGTTCTAAGTGAAGCTGGAGGCTTTCCTTCCAAAGGAGATCGTGCATATACAGGATCATGAAAGAGCTGCCATTTACCAAAAAATTTTCATCTGTCTTAAATTTTCAGACCTTTACAGCAATCTCTCAATGTACAAGTATTTGGCTTTCACAATAGCTATATGACTGCAGAACTTTCAAATTAATTTTTTTAAAATGTCTTTCTCCTTTTAACTCTTAGTTCTTTAAGGCCAATACCTTGTTTACTTCCTCACAATAGTAATATTTTTTTGTCAAATTAAAAAATCATAATATAATATACTTTTTATTTCATCTTCAGTCCTTTCCAACTGACAAGCAATTAATCAGAATACTAACAAATCTTTCCTAAACTAAATACTATAAACTCAAACATTTTGTAAAATTCTCATTTTTCTCTGTCTAGTATGTTTCACTGTGCAAGTCTTACTGTCATTTAAATTTAGTACTTTCTTTGGTTAGCTTTCATCTGCTATTTTCTCTTACATTTGCTGGTTTTTTCTTCCCTTTCTACAGACGCTGATACTGGTCAGTGGATGACACCTGTCTTGAAAAATCCATGTCTTTGAAATCCCACTTTAACCTACGAATTCCTGCTGTGGGTGGGAAAATGTTTGTGGTTTCCACATACCTCCAAGGCAACCTCTTTATCAAGTCATATCCCTTTCAAAACTACCCAAGTCTGCAAGTGCTATCAAATTGAATTTATTTGTTTTGGAAAGCTTTGTTGTTTCTTAAGAATGATAGATCTTTCAGTTTAAGAATTAATGGATGTATATAGCAGTCTTCTTCATACAATGTTCTTGATGTACATATCAGTCAACAGTAAACTATCAAAATAAATCTAAATTTCAGATCCGTGTGCAAATTCTACTATTAATCTGATGAAATTTTCAAAATCTCCTTAAATTTTATTAACATCTTTCATTTAGAAAATGGAACAGAATCTCCAGATGTGTTCAGGTACTTCTAAGTGTATTCTTTTCCTTGAGATAGGCATATTAATAATTTATCTTAATTTCCCAAATCCCAGTGATGCTACCTGTTAAGTAAAGGGTTTGCTTTGCAGCTTTCCAGGGCCTAAGTACAATTTAGTTTATTCTACTTGTTTTCAGGGAGTCTAATGAAACTGGTGATTCCATATTTGAAAACTCTGAGGATATGTTAGATTTGTACACAACGAAAATTTTACAATCCTCATCTATTCCTGAAATAAGAGCCTTAAAGAATGCTATGACACAGATTGCAGTGTTGACTAGCTAGAAGTATTTTTCTGAAAAATACAAAAATAAGTTCAAAAAGAAAGATAAGTTAATGTAAGAAAAGACTTGAAGTGTATAATCCAATACAGATATAGGAGGCACGTGGTTAGATTCCACTAAAAGTCATAAAATAGTTCCCTAAGGATGAGTGTCTAATAATAATGATGCCGTGCTTTAAAATAGGTAATTCCTGCCTACATTTTTTTACAGCCATACATCTCCCCTGTAAGGTGGATTAACACAAATTGAATTTCACACTAATCCATCTTTCGCACCAAGAATATCTCATTAAGCTTTGCTTGTTTCAGACAATTCACAGAAATAGTAAAAGCATTGCCATAGTAATTATACTGGATTTTACAGTATAAGGTGTTAATATGGCAATTTGGCCTACAGAAAAGTATGACAAGTATTTTAACCAAGAATAAAAATAGTAACTAAAGAAATTATAGAGAATTAAAATATTTCACCTGTGAAAATCTAATTTGAGCAGACTATCCTGAATAATTTCAAATGTATTTGTAAGGAGCAACTTTGTAGTTAATATTCGCACAAAAATGTGAAGAGAGTATAGCTGTTTTGCACAAAATTGTGGCTCTTACAATGTCTTCATTGTATTTATCTAATTCCAAATCCCATGCTGTAAGCAGATAATTTACCAATAGATAGATATATAACATTTATGAAATTTAAATTATCAGTTTCTAGCAAGTAAATATTGCCTTTGTGTCAGAATTAAAATGAAAATTATGTACAAATATAATTTGAAATCACTGAAGAGTTTATATCTTTGATTTTAGTTTTTCTACTGCTTCTTAAATTTCTTTCAAAAAGACTGACACTAATGTAAAATGGAAACAGGAGACATCAGAACTTTTCATTGGGTTTAATTTACCATATAAATCAATCAAAAAATTTGAGGTAAAATAGCAATATGCACCAGACGACTAGAGAAGACCTTTAGGAAAGAGGGAGATGATTAAGTCATGAGCCCTCTTGTACAGAGAGAGAAAGCTAAATATTTATTTTAGAACATTGATGGTTTAGTTGGAAGTTGAGTATGAGGAAATTTATGGTATGCCAGAAAACTAGTATATCTGCTGAGTCTTTGATTTGTAATTTCTTAATCTCCTTTAGACTTATGACTCCAGGGTCAACTTCTGAAGGTAATTTGTAGGTTTCCCTTAGGAACAGGGACTAAGGGAATGGAGGAAGCATGGTTTTCTAAAGCATGCTACTGATGAGAAGTTGCCTTTCCCCCCCCCCCCCCC
>Ga0065711_1029628_pt1 | contig 35442 bp, 15 predicted proteins | sample Hoacrofraction12_FD_59098 | JGI IMG/M metagenome (GOLD analysis project Ga0065711, IMG submission 59098) | Hoatzin crop microbial communities from Cojedes, Venezuela - Epithelial fraction 12 v2 (version 2) | ecosystem: Host-associated > Birds > Digestive system > Esophagus > Crop | place... | reverse complement strand
TCTGAGGGTGATGGAGCACTGGAACAGGCTGCCCAGGGAGGCTGTGGAGTCTCCTTCTCTGGAGATATTCAAGACCCGCCTGGACAAGATCCTGTGCAGCCTGCTGTAGGCGACCCTGGTTTGTCAGGGGGGTTGGACTAGATGACCCACACAGGTCCCTTCCAATCCCTGCCATTCTGTGATTCTGTGATTCTGTGAAGTTTATGGTTCAAGTAGTCCATTTCCCATAGCTGAAGTTCCTGAAATATTTCATAAATGCCTTATTGTTAAAGAAAGATTTGTACTGGGGAAAAAAACCAAATGAGCAATATTACCTGCATGTCTGTAAGCGTCCATGTGTTGGTGCGGAGCTGACAGAGAAAGAAAGAATAAAACAACCTCCATTAGGTCAGAGACTATTTTTCTCTCTCGCAGAGTAAACATATATCTGTGATGAATTCCAATCCCATCTGAGTAAAAGCAGAGACCTCTCACAGCTGATGCTAAAACAATGTCCTAAGCTACCCTGATAGAGCCTCATAGTGTAGTAATCAGCATATTAGGTAATTTCTTGAAGGCAGCATAGGAAAAGTGATCCTTAAGTAAGGTTACAAGCAACTTGAAAGAGAGTTATTTTATTGTTTTATTTTACTTCATTGTAATATTCCCATCCCGTCAAGACAATGGGAATATAAACAGCTCTCAGGATGGAGACCTATTTAAATTTGATGTAAAACTCAGACAAAGTATTGTGGTGGTTGTTTTTGGGTATGCTTTTAGCAATGTAAAATAGTTGAACTTGTCTCAGCCTATAATGAAAGATATAGCACAGGAAATAAAGACTACTTAGTATAACCAATAAATTGGCCATGAATAATTGAAATGTAATTAGGTTCATTTTCATTGTTATTGACATATTTGATTCGGAAACAAAGATGTGAATAATTGCACCTTTGAGAACTCTAGTGTACACCAGCTGAATTAGATGTCACACTTTATGGTAGAAAGAGGACTGTTTCACAGAGAAAACAGACTCTGCATGAAGCACATATCTGTCAGGGTCCTGAAGAGTTCTCTTACCATGTAATATTGCTTTGCAGGCTTCCCTAGCAAGCAGTAAATCCCACCAAAGTCTCTCTCTTACTTTACATACATTCTTCCCAGAAGAATGCTACTTAAAAAGAATCAAGTTAGGAACTTAACCCTTCAGGGATCACCTGAAAATTGGAGAGCATGCTATATTTTAAACTCTGTACCAAGTGCTGTCAGCCTCTTCTGCAGAGTTTTTGGCAGTCTCCTCTCTCCTGGGGGCTGACAGGCAAGGAGCTATTACTGGAAAGTCACTCAACAGATTTCAATGTCACACCAGAACACCTGTATACAGATGTTAATACACCTGTTTTATTCTTTGGATGTTGTCTGTTTGCAGATAGAAACTGGAAGATTTTATCCACATTGAAAGTTATAGCCAAACACAAAGTATACAAAATCAACTGAAATGTTTAACTTGATAAATCTGGAATTTATTTATGTCAACCAATTTTGCCAGAATATCTTAACCAAAAAATTATCTTATTCTGACATCCTATAGGCCATTATGTGAGGACACATTGCATCAGGACACCTTTTTCAGCAGAATTAGTTTTCAGGACAATACAAACAAAACTGACAAACTTCCTACCTGTCTACATAGTTGTCAGGTTCACTGACTCTGCCAGATAGGGTGAAGCAAGTGGCATGGGGCTTCTTGTCAGATTTCTTTTATTTAATGCTACCAAAAAATTTATTCATAGATACTACATCATAGATCACATAGCTACATCAAAGATTTCATCAAAATCTTTCCTTATCCAGCAGAATACGTAGAGTATACCTGAAAACTTTTCACCTAAAAGTAGAAGCAGTTCATTCTGAGGTCCTGAAGTAGTTATCTTTTGTATCACAGATACCTTATGACTTTTTTTTAATAGGCTGGCTAATGCTAGTTGAGAACCTATTGATTGCTGTCAATATTTTACTTTCTCTATCCTGTATTTTTTAACAGAAACTTACTTTTTGTGTACATCTGTCTTTGTAATTCTTGTCTTTTGAATTGTGTGAGAGTTATGAATCCCATTAAGAAAGCTTCTAAGCTCTTCTACAATACCAGCAGACCAAATGCTATCTATCCTCTATGTACTTTACGAATGGAGGGGGAGGGAATGCTAGCGTTTCTGGTGTGTAGCTGAAAAGGAAAAAATGCTGGTTTGTAAAGCTCAGGTGAGTATTTGCATGCGGCATATAGCCGCATATACAGATCTGAGACAAGGTCAGTTTTCATTTTCATTTTGGTTTCAGATCATTTGCAGTGGTGAAGACATAATTTACTGTGCTGTAGATCTATAATTTTCCTCTTCATTTCTTCTCCCTTTCTTGATTAACTTTCCTGGTAACTTTTCACAATTTGTTTCCCAGAGGTGACAGTGTAGATCTGTAGCTGTTGCTAATACTTCGTATTAATCTATATCAGCCTAGCATCTAGTCCAATACAACATAATCAGTAGAATTTAATTTATTCTAAGATCTATTTGGTAGTGGTGCAAAGAGGGGCAATTTTGTTTACAATGTTGATTGTTTTCCTTTTGCTTTGGTTTTAAACCCCAGTATATATTTTTTTAAAAACATCCAAGCTATTTAATGAAGATTTTCTTTTTTTTAGGGACCTACTGGTTAATTTTATCACCTTCCACTGAATAGTAGACTGTATGCTATGTGCTGCCTTCCCAGTGGAAGAGACAAAGGGAAAGAACATTTTGTTCAGAATTCCTCAGTAAGATGTGAAGATAAAACATGTGCAGGCCCTTTGAGATTTTCAGTCAAAATCTACTCACTGGCCAGATCTAGAGCAAAACTGGCCATCAGAATAGTCGCACCCCAGATAAAAGAGTACTCTAGATTTACATGAATGCATATTAAATTTTTCTTTAAACCATTTGAGTAATGGTAAATTCTGAATGAATTTATTCTTTTATGAGTGTTTCTCTAAGCATATTCTCTCCACTTCCTTTTGCAAAATTTTCTTTACCCTATGTTCCAGGCTTGACCAGCCATCTAAAAGAGACATCATTGTGGGTTTTTTTCAGCTGCTTAATTTTGGAAGCCAAATGCAATAGTTTAGTGTAACTGTTATAAAAAAAACCTGAAGCAAACAGGAAAGTAGGCTATTAGTTATTATATTACATGGTCCGTTCTGTTTCTTGGTGCTTCTTTTTCATTCACCAATAAAAAGGAGAACATTCATGCAAATTAAGTTTTCAAATAGTCCTACAACTCAGGTATGTATAAATACCACCTAAAAAATATCTGTAGCAGGTAACTGTCACTTTTATATGTAAGTGATCTTGCCTGTGTCTACAGTTACTGGGAACCATAGCTCAGGGACTGCTTAAGCAACAGAGGACAATGGGCAAGGTGTTCTTTAGCCCGAAGCTTCTTTATTTCTGTAGACCTGTTTGATCCAAGCAGCTTGTAAAACATTCCTTCAGGTATAAAATTGTTCTGAAAGCTTTTTTGTGGAGAACTGATGGGTTCCAGTAAATCTTTCTACTTTTCTCTAAGGTTGCAAGATTAAGGTGGGTGGTATTTAAATTTTTATAATACAACAAGAATTTTGAAACAAAGAAATTGAGTAGCAGTCCATCTTATCTTAAAACAGAGATATTTACAATATTTCATGTAAGTAAGAACAAGTTTAGATTTTCACGACTGTTTTGGAAGAACCTCTTTAATATTATTTTAATACAACTCTTTGAATGCAACTCCGACACTCATATTATAGCTAGCAAAAGCAATATTCAACAATACTTCTTTTTTATTACAGTATCTTTCAAATATTTCTAATGGAAAAGAAGTTGAAAAAAACATGTTTCCAGGATTATCATACAATGTTTTTTTCAGACTGAACAGGGCCTGAGTGTTGGCACTAGAACATAATGAATTTTTATCTGAAGATAAAATTTCCACAAAGGAAAGATGGAAGTGGGAACGCCTGAATAGTTGTTTCCACCAGTTGTGTCCTTCTCTGGTGCTGGAGTTATTGCAAACACTTCATGGGCAAATGAAGGACTATAGTCTCTCAAACTGAAAACATGCTAAGAGTCAATAAACTCAAAAGGGGTGAATATCATGAGGAAAAACCTGAAGAAAATCCTTTTGTTTTCTCATGCTTGTTTAGCAGCACAAGAGAAGTTCAGAAATGAGAGCTGGTATTTGGAAAAGTACTAAAGAGAGTGTTGGAATCTGGAGGTTCACTGGGAGCTCTGGGTAGCTGCTGTGTTAATCATCAAAGTGAAGAGAAGGAAGTAATCCCAGAAAATTTGCTGGTTTTTTGTGGGGGTTTTTTGGTTTTTAATTATCTTGCGCTTGTCTTCCAACCTCAAGTATCTGACTCTGAAACACCCCCAACTCTACTCCAACAATACCCACACAGAAGGATTTCTGGAAAATACATTTTACATTACAGACAACAAAAAGGAACAGAAATTTTGAAACCCTCCTTCTCCAGACTTTCATCTCAATGTACTGTTCAGGTCCCCAGCTGTTGAAGATGCAGTGTCTTCTCTTCCTCCATTTGAGGGTCACCGAACGTACTTCCCTTCATCCCATGAGCAAAAAAATTTTCATGCATTACTAAGTCTGCCACCCCCTTCAGTCATTCACAGAGTGAGATATAGTGGTGATACCAAGCTGTTACATTGTTCAGGTCTGCATCTGAGGCATAACTGGTTTATTTTTAACTATATATGTTTGTGCCACATCTGTCAACTCTTATATCTCTAAAAGGTCTCAGCCTAGCAGGCAGCTCTCCACACACTCCTCCAAAGCCTGGCTTTCTGACTACTGTTATCAGACACAAATAAGCTTTGAGTGAAATATATTGGAGGTGTGTTTCTATAAACTAGGTATGACATATGCTCCTGTCAGAAAGATACCACTAGTATAAGTAGATTGTTTATTCTCCTGCATTCACATAAAACTAGCTACTCTGTCCTAACTGTATCCTTCTCCCATCAGGCAAGGAATTCACTTCAGAGACATTCACCTTAAAAATTCTTGAATTCTTCACTCATTGTTCCCGCTTTCTTTGCAATGGTGCCCAAGCTACATGGAAATTGTACAGCACGAAGCAATAATTCACTGATAAAAATAAAGAAATTATGATGATGATGCTGTGATGCCAGTAATAATGGAATTAGCAAGACAGGTGGGGACCTGGTTAGGTTTCATGTTGGGGACTCCAAAGACTGACAGTGAAGCTGACAACCTTAAGAATAATAATGAGCTAAAAGATTCATTTGTAAAGCACAGATTCCAACGAAAAAGGCTTAAAGGTTACAGTATTATCAGGGGAGGGAGAAATGCAAAAAGATTTAAAAACTTCTCTAAAATATATCTCACATAATTCTCACAGAAAAATGTTACTTTTAATCTTGCCATAACAAATTATTAAAATTCAATTTTATAAAAGACGTAACTCAGACTAAGTCCAAAGCTGAACACTTTTATTTGAATTTCCTTCCTCCTCTTATTCCTGTCTGAGCCTCTGTGCTTCGAATAAAATGAAGACAAGATTCTATTCATCTCTCTTTTTGTTTTTGCAGAACCATACCTAGAGTGGTGCAACCTTACAAAGTACAAATCTAGCCTCCTACATTGAACTGCAGCAATTTCACTTCAGTTAAAATGGACGTAGTGAAAAAGCTTCATAGCTCAGTTATTTTGAAAATATCTGGAATACAATAAGCCTTTACATCAGACATTAGTGAAGACTCTGTGCTGCAATAGGCACTGTGTTACTAAAGGAGCAGGACACTACGTGGCAGCCATTTCACAAAAGTAACAGCACAAAAACACTTGAATGCCTCCCAGAAGGCTGGCATTTTGGTCACACTAGCCTGTCACAATGTGCTAGTGAAGGCTTCTCTCAAGGGGAGATTTGAGGCTGTTTTTGAACTTGCAGAGGAAAAAGAGCTGGGCATGGTTTGAGGTTGGTACCAAAGATAAATAAAGAATTCAGAAAAATATTTTTGACAAAACCCTCACAACAGAAGCCAATGACTGACTTATGTCTTGTCATTAATGGGCTCAATTTACTTCAAGCATTCTTATAAATTGCTATGAATATAAAATGGTAACAAATATTTGCCATTAAACCTGCAGAAATTGTTGTTTGTTTTAAACCCAGGAATATTAACCACCAACATACCTATGCAGTCTTCTTGACCTAATTTCTGTTGTTACTAGATGACTTTGCATTTTCTCTGGAAACAAAAAAAACTTGTTATGCTTATAACATCCCAAGCATGACCAGCTCTTAACTTATTTTTGTACTAATTGTAAGCATTTTCAATGTTAAACTTATTCTGGACTGAAAAATAACTGTTACTGGGGAAAGTAAGAGAATCAAATCAAATTGACAATAATGGACATTTTCATTTGTGCCAACACTAGAAGCAAGAAAGAATTAATACTGACATATTCTGGTGTTCCCACTCGGCTTTCTGGTAACTCATTTCAACTCCATTAATGGAAGATAAACTTGAAGCTTTGTTTACATTCCACCAAACGGTAATGATGAACTTCATACCAGAAAAGACAACATGACTGTGAATGACATCCTCTCGCAAACTGATGCTGTCAAGATACCTAAGAGCTGGAGTCACAGCCTTCTTATGGATGAATGAACTCCCTCAGGTGAAGAGAACACATTTAAGGCAATGAAAACCTAAAAACCTAAAACATAACTATTAGTCCCACATATTCATCAAGAAGGATTCAAAATATATTTCATTAACCAAAACAATTAAATATCCTTTAGTATAGATCATTGCATATGTATATATAATTACATATACAAACACAGACATAGAGAGATCTTTTTCAATTTTCCATACAGAAAGACATATTCATAATGTACATATATGTGTGTGTATGAGGATGAAATATTTAAAAATCTATTCAGCTTGCTGCTGAATCACCAGATCTTAAAGTGTTTGTCAATATTTAGTGGCTTTGCAAGGAGCACATACACTAATCCTATCACTAAAAACAAAAATGTGTTCTTGTAGCTTAAGTTTCTTAATATTGTGGTTTGGGGACAGATTGCATTATTTTCTTCCCTTGATGCTGCACTTATCTGGTTCTTATAGTAGTTGCAGAGGCTAAATATTAAAATCCTGGAGATCCCAAACAAGATAGCTGAGTACATTTCTGCGAGTTCGAAGCCCCGGTTTAGTCATTCAGCTTCCACACTTTTCCCAGAGGTAAGGTGTGCATGCTTAGCTTCCTTTCAAATCACATTTTTGTGGAATAGCAGACTTCTTACGTTGTTGACGCTATTACTACTACAAAAAATGAGCAATTCATACTTTCTAGATCTTAAAACAAGCATCTCGCAGTGTATGTCCCATCACTAATGGTTCATCTAATGGTGACTTCTTCACTCACACAGGTATTAGAAGAACAAGCTAACCACAGAACTCATAGCTTTCATTGTTTGCAGCTTTTGGTTAATTCATTGAAGTGAATCACCTTCTAAATTGTTCTGGTTTCGGCTGCCGCCAGAAACAAAAGCGCTACGCGGTCGCCCCTCCCCCTGCCGCGGTGTGGAGGAGAATGGAAAGAAAACAGGCAGAAAAACGGTGGGTCGGGATAAGGGCAGTTTAACAGAACAGCAAACAGAGGGAAACAGTAACAACAACGATACAGATAAGGAGAAAATACAACCCAAACTCGCACAACAGACCCGCTCTCCCGGACAGCACCGGCGCCTCGTGCTCCCCAGCTGCAAGTGAGTCCCCACCGTGCCGACCCCCCCACCGGAACCCAGCGTGACATCACATGGTATGGAATACCGGGCTCTGTTTTGCCAGGTGGGGTCAGCCCCCACCCCCCGGCTGTGCCGGCTGTGCCCCTTCCTGGAGTCTGGTGAAAATTAACCCTGTCCTGGCCAAACGCAGGACATAAATTAACATCCACAGTTTAATTGAAATTTCCTACCTGCTGCCTGTATATGACATTAAATCACATATAGAATCGAGAAAACATCCCCATTAGACAACAGTGCAGAAGAAAGTTCTGGATGCTCAAACTGATCAGAGGATTTATAGTAATCTTTTGTGTGTGGTCCTATCTGATGTACCTTATATGAATTTGCTTAATGTTTTCTCAGAAATGGAGAAAGAGAGACAGGATGTGATAAGCAAAGCTTAGCTACACCATAACTTAATAAAATGTAGTCATCTGGGAACTATCTGACAATACCTCATTCCAGGCAGAAGGAATTCCATTCCTTCTTGTATAGTTACTGGCTTAAACCTATTGTCACACACATCAACACAAAAACTCCTTCTTCACAATTTTTGCAAGTATCATCCAATCTAGTGTTTTGATTATATTCTTCTTCTGGAAAATGAGCGAAAGGGATCTAGGGGAAAAACACTGATTTAGACCACAAACCCCAAGAATAAATACTGGACAAAGATGTGGCTCTGACTCACGTGGATATGTCAAATTCCAATGTCTTCCATCTGTTCAAAATAAGTTCATTAAAATGTCCTTTTTTGACCTCTTTAGAAAACTAGTATGGCATGGGAGATCATCAGCTGCACAGATGTTATGGAGAACAGTTGTTTTCAGGAAGTACTATTTTCATATTGTAAACTTTAAAAAAGCAAGTGGAAGAAAGTATAAGAGACCATCGAGGCTTGAAAAATATCGTTTAATTTAAAACGCGAAGGCATCAAGCAAGGCAGATGTGTCAAGAAAGCGAAGAGTGGAAAACTGAAAGCAGTAAAGACAAAGTACGTCTTTCTGACCATTCCCTTTTACCTCCCCACTCTCCTAGCCCTCAGTACTCCATCTCCAGTGAATCAAAGAGAAACTGAGTGTAGTATATCTAGGCAGGAAAACAGCGAATAGTTACTCAGTACTCAGAGAACAGAATACATGCGAGAGACCTGGACAGCCAGACCTCCCACTGCTAAGCCCAGGAACTGCATCCACAGAGAAATATGTCAGAACAACTGAAAAGACATCCAAAAAAGAGGACTAAAATGGTTTTATTTGTAACTTTTTATTTTCAATCCATTAACTTCATGTAAGCAAAACAATCTATATGCTTTATTGTTCAAGCTTTCTATTGCCAGACAATGTGGTGAAATAAGCAGACTTTTGGATACGCTGTCCCCTTGGCAACAGAAGGTGCACATAAACTGATACTTGCAAACAGGCCATGAGCTATGCTCCGGGGTGAGCTAAGGTACACCCTGATAGGCTAGAATGAGCAAATATGGGTCCTTGTTCTTCTGAGGATTCCTCTCAGGCATGCATAAATATGTAGTTCTTGCCTAAGAGAGAAAGACATCAAAGATCTGGGTAAGAATTTGCACTGAGATACTAAAATGGCATTGGAAGTCATCTGTGAGCACGTGCAGGAATCCATCTTGACTGTATGAGGACACTCTGGCAGGCATGCTTCTCTTTTTGTAAACTTACAATGCTTTTATGTAGTTGTACATTTTTAATGACTTCTGGAATTAAGTCTTTCGGGGACTAATTTGTTATTTTCAGTTTATTTCAATTCTCCACAGTATCTTCTGATTTGGGATCAGTAAAACATTAATCTTTTAATCTGTTCTGGAAAGAGAAACAAGGGAAATAAATCCTCCAAGTCCTTACCAGTCTCTTCTTATAGAAAAACAATACAACTTTCCTTGGCACCAAGCTTTTACACATAAATTTATTCATTAGGATTTGGGTGAGCTGGGATCAGATTTTGTAGTATACTTTATATGATTATTGAATAAAGACAACAGAAGGGTCTTTTTTGTTGGTCTGGGTGATTCCATTTCATTCTGTCTCAGAGGAAAAATTCTACTCAACATTTCTTGCCAAAAAGCAAAAATTCAATTCACCATTTCACAAAAATCATCAATAGCAAAATGTCAGCCTGTGATGATGTAAGTAGTTGGCTTTGTTTTAACACAATCTGCTTGCACTTCCATTTGGAATAAGATGCAGTGAAATGACTGAATAAATACCTTGATATCTCCCTACAACTTAAAGGTCATCAGTTTCTGTATGGGTTATTCAGTTAATAAAGACAAGAAGCAAAGCCAAATAGCAGGATAGTTTTCAAGCTTGTGAGAGATCAAGTAGCATTGTCCTGTAGGCATTGTCATCCTTCACAACTGGTCTTACTCTGGTTGAAGCTTTTCTTTTGTCTATACCCACCACTCATCAGAGACCCTATTCATTGCAAATACACCCCTGATTATTTCTTCCTGATAGTAATCAACTCAAAATAGCAAACTGCAGTTTCCATATTAATGAAATTTTATTATTTTTCAGCATTTGTCTTTGATATGTATATGTTGCACTTGAAGTGCAAAATTGTCGCTGGTCAGATATGGGCAGAGTTAATGCTCCCTGCCTTGTCCCTCAGTCCATTTATATAATGCAGAGAGGTGCTTCCTGGTGATGTGTAGTCACATCTTGGTTTTCACTCAAGACCAGCTTCCATTTGCAGCCTTCACTTACTCATATTTGGAGAATTGCTTACAATTATATTTAATAATAGTAAATAATTCTCCTTAACATTAAGTCTTGACAGAGACTATACACGGTGGATAACAAGCTAAAGTGGAAATAGTAATCTGTCAGCAACTAATCATGCTTCCTCAGATTCAGGGCATCCCATTGCAGAAAGCTATTGGATTTGTCCATAAATTGAACACTAACTACATGTATTTTTAAAGCCATAGACATCTCCAGTAGTCAGGTTATGGCTTTTTGGAAGATTTGCATATATTATATAAATAATCCAAAACTATGCAAAGACAGAAAAGATAAACCTTCAAAGTTAAGCTAATAATAATACATTACAGAATAAAGTATTTATATAGACAACACTGCTGTCAGTACTAAAAACTTCATACTGTAGTAGGTACATGGGCTTTGTTAGAACTCCTCTTTTAGATCACGTATCTGTGCAGTACACTACACAAATCCAATGAAAAGTATACAAAATAATCTACACTTGACCATATAGGTCACGCATTTAATTGTTTTTATAAGGATTAATTAAATAATACTAAATAATAAAAGATGGCTTCCCACAATTTAAAAGCAACACTCACATAAATACCTAAATGCTTGATTCAATATTCAGTAAAGCTGTCAGAAACTCTCAGTAGGAGGTGAACTCCTAAACGCATATGGCTAAACTTTAACTGGGAGAACATTACACTTCACAGGACCAGATTCGAAGTGCGCACTAGTCAATGAAATCATTCCTGCTCATTTCAGTGAGCAGTTGACTTGATACAGACAAGGATGTCCACATACACAATGAGCTTTTCTAATGAGGAAAAGAGATCTTCCAGTTGACTCCAGGCCAGCATCACTGCTGGCTGCCTTCCAGTCTGCGGATCCCGCCTGGGGACACCGAGGCAGCTCCTGATTCTCTACTGACCCCTCCTTAGGTGGAGAAGAAGGTGCACCTCCCCTCCCTCTGCCTTGCTTCTCTGCATTTTTATCATAAGCCTAGAGAAAAGTATGATGTTCTTGCTCACAGGAAGATACTGAGCTGTGAATCTGCAGGAGTCTTATACTGATCAAATAGAGAAAATGGGAAGGCATGGTAGCTACCAAAAGAAAGCTGTCATGCAAAATTCACATAGTAATCAAGTATAAAAGAGGTTGAATATGTGTATATGTATGTATACATGCACAATACTGAGGATTTTTATCAGCTGCCATTATTCAGCTCTTTCTTCCCATATTTGACTTAGTAGCTGAGTCCTGGGAGAAAAGTACATCCCCCATCACATGGCATGATTCACCTTCATTGCAGAACTGAGTGCTAGTCCTCCTTCCAAATTCAGTTTTGGTACACACACTGCATCTGTAAATCTTCTCAGCCAGCTCAGGCCTCTGAGCAATATGGAGTCAGGAGCACCACCGTGTGGCACCTGGGAAATAAAAAATAAAAGCGACTGCAGCTGGAACACCACCTGCAGTGGCACAGATAAAGCTGGTGAGGGAAAGTTCCTACGAAAGCACACATTTTTTTTTTTTTTAAAGTAACTACACCTTGCCTTGTTCTTTTTTAAAAAAACATAAAAAATCTATATATCTAATAATGCAGATATCCAGCTAGTAGATAATATGCTGTATAGCATGTGTAGGTGTGGAACCAAGAAGGGGAGATGCTTTTGTGGTTTTTTTGATTTCTTTTAAAACAAAGATTGTTGTAGCATCTGGCAGTGAATGTTTGGTTGCTATAGTTACATTTTTGTAAAACATTGCCTGGAATACTGCTAAATTTGGCTTCCAAAACTTCCATGACACAATACTCTTTGTCATAAAACCATGGCAGGTTGTCATCTGGAGGTAACTGTTCATCCTTGTGACATGCTGAATAAGGTACCAATGCCAGAGGAGCCTTGTGTGTAAAGGTGCCCAAGGAAAGATCTAACATACAGAATTGTCTTTCCACTTGCAATGATAAGCCCCTCCTTTCAAACTGAATGACTTTTCATTTTGATTTAGAGAAAAAAGAAAAAGAAAAAAAACAAAAACAAAGGTAAGCCAAATCTAAACCTCTGTGCCAGAGAGGACTGCACTGAGATGATCCATAAAATGCTGTGTTGTTGCAAATTAGCCGTTTTCGACAAAACACAGTCAAGGAAACACTTGAAAGTGCAGGAAACAAATTGTATACATTAAGCTTACTTAGCTATATACATCACAGGTGTGTAGCAACAACTTTACCTTCCATATTCACTGCTTCCCCACTACCTTCTCCCCCCTGCCCCCCCAGTATTTTGAAGCGGATACAGTATGTTTCTTTTTCTAACCTGATTTTACTGTCTTTATATTTCTACCTCTCCTCTGGGCAGAAAGACAGTTTATATGTCCTACAGATATTTATTATAAAGTGGCACAATTTGGACAACATCTGGAGGCTGTAGAAGAAGAACACATAGTAAGAGGTCCTTTGTATAAGAAGATTCTTCCTTTTTTTGTCATCAAAAATTAATAAGATGGCTGGAAAGTACTGAACTCCTGCCAGCCCCCACCGAACTCTTATTCAATTTTAAAACAATCACCTCTGTGCTGCATCCCATTGCCCCTTTCAGCATCTCAGAAACATCTGCAACCTGTTTTATTGCTGTTTTCCAAATCTCCTTAGAGTACTGGCTTTCCAGATGCCTGTATTACATGATGATGGTTAAGCTTCTGCTGTGCTGAGAGTCCTGACTATCATCTTAACTAATAGTACCACTTGCATTCCCCATCTGCCTGTATCTGCCAGTTGTAACTTACTGAGGGTAATGCAAATTTAGAGTAATGACCATCTTTTGTTCTGCATTTGAACAGCTTCTCCAGTCAATAATAAGATGGCTGCAGTGATGATACAAATATTTTGGTGCATGAGGTACGTGCAATCCACCTTGTTTGGACAACAAGGAAAGTTACAGTGACACCATTTGTTTTAAATGCATGTAGGCAGAAATGTAATATAAGCATAAATTCCAAAGGTGTAGAGGTAAAAAAAGTCTTTTATCTATAAAAGAATGTTTTATGGTAGTGATAAGAAATATTCAGTCTCCCTATATTTTCTAAACTTAAAGAAAATAAATCAAACAATGTAACTAAACCAAATGCTCCTAACAACTGCAAAAATCCCATATTTCACAAACCAAGCTTTGTAATATAGGGCTGCTATGCAAATGCTGAATTCTACCCTTCATACAGGCTATGAGTAAAATTTACTGAGCACTGGCCCAGGTCCCACCCATATGACATACTCTTGTGGGACCCTGTATTTCCTAGATTTCCCCCGTGTTCCTGAGATGTTAAGGCAAGCTTGGTTGAGGAAAGCAGGCTCCAAATTTTGGGAATAAGTCATGATATGCTGGTCCTGTCATTAAGAGACCAATCCATTTTTGTCCCTTGTGGGAAGCTGGACCCCCCAACAGGCAGGCAGTTGACCTCCTTCTGTGAGAGACTAGCTGTGAATCTCCAAGCAGAAGTCTATCTTCCAGCAAGAAAAACAAATTTTGCTCTCTGGCGAGACTGTAACTGATTTCTCAGTTTGCAACAACAAAACGCCTTAGGTACCCTTTACACAATAAATATTACAGAACTAGTGGAACAAATTCTGACAACTGGAAAAAAAAGAAGAAAGACTACAATTAAAATTGCAAGGAAATATTTCCAGTGGAAATTAAATATACAGTCCGGTAGTACAGAACTGGCGTGTAGGCGTGCTTATGTGCACGTTTCACCACACTGTAGAAACTACATGTAAAAAATTGTCTGGTTTAAAAATGCAATATACAGTGACACAGACTTTGACAAAATATAAGTAGTACTATCTAGCTTTCTACTTTCACAAAGTGCAAAAAAGAAGTACTGTGTACAAAGTATCAGAATTTGGTCTGATTTACAGCAGTTTAAGACAAAGAGGATCCCAGAACTAGTCAGAAACTCAAAATAGGGATCAGTGAGTGTCTCCAGAGAAAAACATCTTCATGGTTACCTTTAACAACAATTAAACATCAGAGTGATTACTTGAATTCTGGTCCAGCTTAGACAGCGGTTTAGATCTTGATCACTTTCTATCACTCAGTCATAAAAATACGCACTCAGAAACTTCCACCAGTCCAAAAAGAAAAAGGAAGAGCAGCAGTGAAGAGGCTGGCTGAAGGTACACCTGCACTGCCAGACACTGCAGAGCTGGGAGTCAGCCCCAGGACAGCCTAGACCCTGGCCAATATGTCTGCTGCTGCAGTCTGCCACCCCCAGAACATTACCACCATGACTTCCTACTTATAGCTATAAATCACAGAAAAACAGTATTTCTCAAGAGATTTCTAGATTCTCTGCTGGTATTCCCAGCTGGAAATAGTACTTTGTGTTTTTTTCTTCTTCTAAGTATTTTTTTTTTCTTTCAAGACCAGCTTGCTTTTGAAAGTACAGAGTTTTGCGGCAATAACAAATAACCAGAAGAACATCAGCTAACAGAACATTTCTGACACTCCAGAAATGTTTGGTTCAGGTGTTTAATGCAAGGCGAAGTGGAAACCTTCCCGCTTGTAGACACATGACAAATATTTTGAACACAGCTGTCTGCATGTTTTCCTGCACAGCTGTATTGCCATTAATTAACATGGTAGGCTGAAGTCTTGACAGTGTCCTGAAACCTCCCCATCAGCCAAAAATTTAACTGTTGCTGATTACCCTTTCCACAGTGTTGCAACAGACAGGAAAAGAAAGATTGGACATAATCCTAAAATATAACCTACTGCATCTATTTTAATGCCTTCAAGGAAAGATTTCTTCAGTGGGCATATGGGAGAGAGGAGCAGTTCCTCTCTCCCACATGGAAGTTCCTTTCCACGTCACCTTTCTCCCTGGATGGTAAATCCTGGCAATAACAATGATAGCAAAAACCATATGAACATATGGACTTTTCTAATTGCTGTCCTGCTGCAGCTTATTAAACTAATAATACACTTTATTTATGTAGCACCTGACAGTGAAAATATCCCAGACACTTTAAACACAAAGCAAAGCACATGATAAAAATAAGTATGCACAAGAGGAAAACAGAAATTATTAAACATAATTCAAATAATAAATACAACCAGTGCACCTTGACAGCTGCACTATGATTAAAATAATCCTATAATGCTAACTTCCTAAAGGAGTTCTTTCCAAGTGCCTTTTCAAGTCCCAGGAGAAAACCTCGTTCAATGCACCAAAGCCACAGGAACAAAGATGCAGACACTCTTGTCAGTTTTGCAGTGTTAAAGCAACACATTTTAAACTCTCAGAGCAAAAGACCCTGTGTTTATTATTTACATTACCTTAGTGCCTCAGAGGTAAGAGCAGCCAGGACCAGATCTCCATTAAACTAACCACTGTTCACAGGTAACATGCAGTGAGAGGCACAGCACAAGCTCCATGCTGGGTGTGGACCTGTTCCTGCCACCTCCCACACACCTTTTGCCTGAGCCATGGTAGCTCACACCGTCACATCCAGAGGTCCTTCCCTTCAATCAGTAGCGAACCTTCTCTCCCAGTCAGAAATGGCCATTGCAAAGAGTGAAAACCCATGTCACAGGTAACTTGCAAGACACATAAAAATGGGAGAGAAGGGAAACCAAAGAGGCAGGAGGTTATTTTCATAAATTCAGTCTTAAAGGCTGTGGCAAAGGCAGAAATACAACTGAGATCTCCCATGTCTAAGCCTAAATCTCGGTTCCTTGGACTTGAAAAGAGCCATGAAAACTGACTTGTTAATATGAGAGCACAACATGAGAATCAAGTTGCTACTAAGCTACTTGACCCAAATGGAAAATCTGATGTGACACATAAATGTACTGATAGCTAAACAAGTGAATCCAGCAGTGCATCCACAGCAGAAATTCATCTTCCTCTCTCAGGCTGCATAATTGTAATAATTACTGCATTTTGGACAAGCTGACCAAATACTCAAGTAGTTCAACAAATCCAAGTTGTTACAGAATGGCCTTGAGATCAAGCAAATGAGCATCCAATAAGTATATAATGTGAAAAGTCACGGCCAAGCAGTCTTCTTGTGAGGGAAACCCCAGGCATGGGCATAAACCTCACTGAGATTAAATCTTGGCCCTTTTGAAATCAGCAGTATTTTTCCTCTGTGTTCTACATAACATCATCTCCTACACAAGAAACAGCCTAGATTTCTCCTGTAGACTGGCTGGTAGATCTTGTGCTGTGCAGAAATCATTTGGAGGCAAGCAATTGGTCGGTAGTGTACCTGCCTTGCTCAGCTCTGTGGCCAAGCCGGGCAGATGTACAACAGCACAGGACACCAAAGCACTGAAACAGGTCCAACTGCCTCTTGTGAAAGCCTCTTCAAGCGTAACCAGGTGCATTAATACTGCAGTTAATTGAACAGAAATAGGCTTCTGAATACACTGTCACACACAAATTAAAAAAATTTCTTTTTCTGTTATATCTTGATTATTCATGTTTATGCACGTTACTGCCCTGTACTAGGCATCATACTGAAAGTAAATTTCCTCACATTCCTTCCTCAGCCTTTCCACCAGGCAGACCTGTCACTTCTGAGTGACCTGGTTTTTGACAGCTCAAGTGGAGAGATGTGTAACATGTCACTGCTGCTAATGTTGCAAAACAAATGTGAGGAACATTGCCGCCTATTACCAGAAACATCAAGGGTCAAATTTTAGCCAAAGATCTTTAAATGGCAATGCAGGGAAAAAAAGTGAAGTGCATTGAGGTTATCAGTGACCTTACTATCTCTGTCCATAACCAGAGTGGGGCCTAATGAGAGCTCCCTGATAGGTATGGACAGCTCCACCCTGCTCTGATGGGAAGCAGTCCAGAACATCCAAACTGCCAGCAGAACTACCCAGCAGAGGCACTGCCATCTGATGACCCATCATACCAGAGGCTACTGAAATCTGTAAAATCTGACAAGGGCTTTTCTGGCCCTTTGTGATAAGAAAGTCATTACTGAGTAACAAGAAGCGTCTATGACTCAGCTGAAGCTGGATTGAAATTCTCAGTAGAAGTCAATGCTTCTCAGTCACAAATCTGGAGACACAGCAAGACACTGCTATTCTACCAGTTTTACAGCTTTCAGATCACTGTCCCTGACTGAAACAAAGTTTATGAAAATGAATAAAATTATCAAGATCTATGTATTATACCTCCACTGGCCTTTGATTTTTCAAAACCACTATTTTTCAGGAATAAAAATAAAAATTTTGTAATTTGGGGGCACAACAGTTCCTTGCTATTTACAGCACCATAGCAATGACTACACATGAGGCAGCTCAGTTTCAGAGAAGCATGAAAAGATGTGTAAAGAACTCAAAAAAATAGAAAGAAATACTTTTTTTTCATCCACACAGGGTATATCTATCTCCAGTTATAGTGAGCTCTCCTTATAGCACATTTGCAGAAGTGGACAGATCTTTCAATCTAAGGCATGTAGCATGGGTACCTTGCACAGGGATGCAGTCTCTCAGGGAGTCACTTGCGAGAAGTATGCTCCAGCAGAGCATAATCTAGACCACTCAGATTGAGGACACCTTTGTAATTAGGCCAAATTCCTGAATTTGATTGACTAACTTGGGCCATCTTCTTTAAAATTAATCCAAATCACAGTGCATCTAGGAGGTAAAGTCTGTTCAAAACCAAAGTAAATCCAACACACAAACTTTACCTACTTTATAAGTTTTGTCAGCAATGGCTGAACCCAAGTCAGAATGACCATTTTCTTGTGTCATCTGGGAGTGGGGTGGAAACACAGCACAGGATACTCACAGGGAATGTGGTCTTGCCCCAGAAGAGCTGATCTGAGGGCAGATTATCGTACTTCCAACATTATCACTGTGGCAGAGGGGAGAGACTCTGTCTTCTGTCCCACTTATCTTGGGAACAAGACGTTACAGCAGTGGCAACTTTTTAATCAATTCCTCAGAAGACTTGTTTCCATCATTTAAAGGTGCTGATATATATCTTTGCTCTACAGTGGTGAGACAAAGATTTGTGTAGCGCTTTCTCCAAATTTAAGTGTGCAATTGCATGAGTCATTTCTTTTCTGAAGTCCCCATTGTTCACGTTTCAGAAACTATTCAGTTTGAAGAATTATGTGTCCATGGTTAACAATATACTGATGTTTACTTCACACTTTTCAACCACCCACATTTACTAAAAAGAGTATGTGCTGTGGCAGCTGTGCACAGAGCCATCATTCCTATGAGAAAAATCTTACACTGCTTACTCTCAAACAATACAGCATTGAGAAATTAATTTTATTTTATTTAGTCTACATGATTTGCAGATTTAAAGAATAGGTAACCCCTCAAAAAAACCAATAGAACTGATTGTACAGCACGAAAAGAAAATTAATAGAATTTCAAACAGCAAGACAGAAAGCACAGTTCTCAACTGGATTGTTCTCAAATGCCCAGATGCCAAACATATTCTAGCACTAAAGAAGGTACAGCCAAATTCCCAGCTACAGTCAGCACAGAGACAAGGCGCTTTACAAACACATGCATACATTTCCATAGACAGGGTCCTGAACTGGCCATGACTCAGGATATTTCCAAGCACAAGTTCCTTAGACATGGGGAACTGAGGTCTCACTCACTGGATAGAGAATCCCCATTCCCATGGCACACAGCATCTGGAGTACAGAGCATATAAACATCACTAGGGTCACAAATCAGTTCCTGCTCCTTTATAATGCTTCCCCTCTGTGCTGAACAATGTTTTGGAGATGCTGCATGCTCACAACCAAGTTCACAGCAGTCATGAATATAAAAGAAAAAAAAATAAAACCGTGAAGAAGTATCAGAGCCAAACTCATAGCTATCTTGAAACATTTTTAACTTTTGGTTCATTATTTTATGTTCTGGTGCAAATACACCAATGCAACACAGACATAAAAATAATGCACTCATCCAGGAAGAAGTTTCTTCCTGCAAAGGAGAAAACCCCAGTCTCAACAGCAACCAAAATAACTCTTACATATAGACTTCCAGAACAGGGGATGACCTGTAGATCAAATTCTCCAAGGAATACAGAGAAGCTGCAGTAAAACAGTTAATCCATATGGTCACAAAGCAACATAATGTGCTGTAAATCAATCACAGATGATTGTTAAAAGCAGCAAAAAGTGGGGACACTCATTGCTGTATGCAATTTATCCTTATGAACTTAAGTGAAAGCCTGTAGTTCCTTTATCCCCAAGGAATAATTCCATCAAAAAGAAAGAGGACTCAGTTAGAACATATTTGGGATTCAGTGGTCTCATGGCTGAGCAAGCTTAAACATTTTGTGCAGGGATAAGACGATGGCCAGTTCTAGAAAGAGAAAAAAATAAGAGGTCAGAATAATTTAGAGCAAATTTGTGCTTTAATTCTGACACCAAAGCTACAGAACTCAGCCTAGGCTCTGCTCCACTTGTTGTGCATCTCGTGATCCAGAGATATGCACAAGAGGTCATGTGCTTCCACTGCCAACACGTTCTCCTTTAAATTCATCCTTTGATTCATCCAACTTCAGGTTGAGATATGAGGTTCATTAGGCTGTGCAGTATCTCCGTCATAGTTCCGTTACAGAAGAAGGATCTCAGAACGCTCCTGGCCTGGATGTTTTCTCACCTTTCTCCCCATTCCTTATGAGTCTCATTTCTGTGTATGCTATACCCCTACAGTAACTTGTACAATGGTGTCATAAAAAACTCAGAGAACATGCTGGGGAAGTCTTACTTTCTCTCAGACAATCTGGGAAAAAAGAAAACAATCACAACTGCTCCCCCGTGTAGCCAAAATGGCACAAAGTACTCATAGCCTGTGAGTAGATCTGGCCCACTGCATGTGCAGATAGGTCAGTAACAGCTGCTAGCTAGTTCCTGATCTACTTTCTACAAACTAAAGACCCAGTGACAAATACCCCTTCTTAAAACTCTGAAAATAGATAAATTCCTCTTTCAAAACGCTTCCAGCTCTGTTTTCAAGTTCTAACAGGGCAGAAACTGCTTCAAAAGTTACCATCCTCCAGCTCCAGGAAACAGAGAGAAGCACATTAGACAGCAGCAAATATTCCGTCTCCCATTTCAAAGTTTCTGATCTTAGATTTTAATTTACTCTAACTATTTCATCAGATTAATCTCGACTTGTAAAACTACTGTAAAATAATCTCTTCCTCTGGTATGGACAGCAACAAATAACACTTACAAAGAATGGTTATATTTTATTTTCTCATCAGAGCTTGAAAGAAACTGTTACAAAGTGCAAAGATCAATGGCAGAGAGGCTCTGCAGAATTAGCACAGATGCAGTATGAATTCTCTTTTTAATCTTCAATTTCATCTGTAAATACAAGCACATAATCTTGGCATGCATCTCATATTTTTCAGCCCAGTGCTAATAAAAATAAGCCAGAGAGAGATCTAATGAAAAAAATTCCTTTCCAAAGGTGGAAAATGGCACAGAAGAATCATGAGTTTTTACGCTGCAGAGTCTTTCTTCAGTTACTCAGGAGATAAGTATGACTTGAGGACTTTGTCATTCGACTGCAAATTAAAGCATCACTTCACATGCAGCAGGATCAGGCACTGAAATCACTTGTCAGCAGTTTGACATTTATAAGAGCTTCAGTGTCTGGAACTCATCCCATCTTTTCCTGCCGACTTGTATGCCTGGGTGAGGCTGCGTTATGCATTCAGCCACTAGGGCCTCAGTGCAACTGTTTGTCCAGACCAAAACTTTTTCAGTAAAATGGAGAGAGGAAGAAAAGGAAAAAAAGAATCTATCCCTATTTCCTAGCTTGTGATCAATACTTTTGCAGTCAACCAAAATGGTTTCAAGAACTATGATTCCTTATGGCTACCAGCTATGCTTATTAACAAAATATTTTATGTAGGCACAGGGTATTTTTAACATTAAAGATGCCAGTTAAGGAAAGTGTCACCACTCAAGATATACAAATCGATTTGATTGGAATGGGTTGTTCTTTGGCATAATGCCCTAGTGGCTAATGCAATTTTCAAAGATCTGAGTTACTTTTAAACCTTTCTCTTTCCTGGTGGGTTATTTCTCCAACATTCAAGCCCAGTCACATGTATATAGACTATTCTGGAGATCATAATGCATTCCTCCATCTCACCAGTTTCCTTTGCTATGTTTTCTATAAATATATTTAAAACGAACTGTAACAGATACCAGAAACCAAGCTCTTTCTCCATTGTTGAATAAGCCTCCCACGTAACCTTTCTAACACAGTACCCATTCTATTCTCACTCTATAATAAATAAGCTATTTTTTTCATGTTTCCTGTAATGGCTTCAGCAGGAGGGGTTGAGAGAATGTCAACCATGAAGTACCCTGTTACTTGGAATTTGGGACACTATAGTGAAAGACATGATACAGTCATCAAGTCCCCTCAAGCACCTGTGAAATTTGATGTTTTGACTCCGATATTCCAGGTTACTTCTCGAACCATGTGGTTCTTGGGAGAAATGAACCAAAGATATGCCCCTTTTTGATGGCTTCCCTTTGTTTGAGACCCAGTAGATAAAATAGATGGGAGAATTCATAACTATCATCTCTTGAATCTCAGTGAAAGTCCTGAGTCATTCTTTAGTGAGAGACAATACAGTTTTGTTGGGATATTTTTTTACCTTAGACATTTACACCCAAACATTAAGAGGTCAAGCAGCTTTCAAAGTGTCTGTTTTGAGGTCTGATATCTAATTCACCACAGGTATCTTTCATTTTAAAAGGTTCTGGAATCAAGACAAAAATTACTTTACAGAACCACTCTTGAAAAATTGTGGAATTTAGCCATGCAATGGAACATAAATAGGAGCAGAGAAATTGTAGCCAACTGTATCAGCACTATCAGTGCAAGAACATCTTGCCAAAGTGAACATTAAAAGGAAGCTTTTAAGATTAGATCTGAAGGCCCTGGAAGAAAGAGAAGAGTGGCCAGCAGGTAGAGGGAGGTTCTCCTCCCCCTCTACTCTGCCCTAGTTAGGCCCCATCTGGAGTACTCTGTCCAGTTCTGGGCTCCCCAGTTCAGTAAAGATGAGGAGCTACTACAGAGAGTCCAGCGGAGGGCTACAAGGATGGTGAGGGGACGGGAGCATCTCTCCTATGAGGAAAGGCTGAGGGAGCTGGGCTTGTTCAACCTGAAGAAGAGAAGGCTAAGAGGGGACTTAATAAATATCTGAAGGGTGGGTGTCATGAGGATGGGGCCAGACTCTTTTCAATGGTGCCCATTGACAGGACAAGGGGCAACGGGTACAAACTGAAGCATAGGATGTTCCATCTGAACATGAGGAAGAACTTCTTCCCTCTGAGGGTGACGGAGCACTGGAACAGGCTGCCCAGGGAGGTTGTGGAGTCTCCCTCTCTGGAGATATTCAAGACCTGCCTGGACAAGGTCTTGTGCAGCCTGATGTAGGAGTCCCCGCTTTGGCGGGCGGTTTAGACTAGATGACCCACAGAGGTCCCTTCCAACCCCTACCATTCTGTGATTCTGTGATTCTGTGATACACTAAAAATAGTACAAACTGCTTAGTATGGACTACTTAAGCAAACAGCAACTAGAACTACACCAAAGCTCTGAAGGTATTCACTCCTAATTCCATAAATCCTAGGGGCTGCTGACCGCACTCATGAAATGTATGAATGCAATAAAAACACTGTTTCTATTTTAACAATAGAAGTTGAGCGATTTCCCTACACATCTGCTTGGGACCCCTGACAGATGGCTTGAAGCTCCGTCCATCATTAAACTAGCCACACACTCCCCACCACAAGTGCAGCAAGAAGAAATACTTTTTAGAAAACAAAGTACATTTTTTCACCTATTAAGCTTTATTGATCATAAAGAAGTCCCATGCAACAGAGCCAATCTTTTTCTCCATCTCATAGTCCTAAACACCCATGGCTACAGCAGGCCTGTCATTAAGCTACAGTGGACTCTGGCCCAAGCAACTGAGGAATTACAAAGAGAGTAAAGCAAAGAGGCATCTCCTTCACCCTCTTCCCAACATCCCATCCTCATCAGCAGTCCGATTACTCCAGAGAACAGAGTAGGAGGGTGCCTACAATGAGATGTACACACCTGGCTTTGACCACCTAGAAGTCATTACACACCCTGCTCAACACCTTAAAATGGCCACAAAAGTTCAAAGAGTTGTTACTGAGAAAGAAAATAATCTGTTCAAAAAAGCATTCAATTTCTTAACATCCCAATTGACTTCACCAAAATATTTTCTGTCTGGCATTTTATGAGCTTTGACACTTTACAATAAGCTGAAATTTATCCATAAATGGCACAAGCTGATGGCCTAGTCCCTCTGTGCAAGTCATCACATCTTCCTGTATTCAGAAGTCTCTGATCTGCAGTACCCCTCAGGCATGGAAGCAAAGCTCAGAAATGCACTGTACCACTCACACAGGTCAGGCCTTACTGGAAGAGGGAGCTTTTATCAGCAAAGACTTTTAAAACCACTGTGCCTGAAGTTTTGACAGTTGTCATATATTATGAGGATTCTTGCTTCCAGACAACACTTTTTTTCCCAGAGCTACACGAAACATTTAGTTGTCCATTGAGACTGAGTAAAGGAGAAGGAAGAGAGGAGTTTCACACCATGGTTCAAGCAATTAGGGGAAAAAAAGAACTGAAGAACATACAAGGCAAGAAGAGTCTTAAAGTTAACTGAGTGAGTAAAAATTCATGAGATGAATTCAGAATTTTGCTAGAAGGAAAGCAGGCCTCTTTTTCTCATTCTTTCTCTTTCTGAGCCTTTTTCAGAGAAGCAGCCTGTGGTACTCCTAACAGTGGATCACTTTTGGGAAAAGCAATTACCTGTTTCAGTATGTAGTGAATTGGCCCCTGAGACATCTAGCCCAGAACTGTGAGAAAGAGGCCACAACTACAGTCCTGCACGGTTATTTTTTACTCTTTATTCCTGTGCTTCCTTTGCGCTTGTTCAACGGATCATATCAAGCAGGATTCTAGTGGAGAATGATATCCAGCAACGGTGGCAAAAATATGCACTTATCCACAGGAAAAATTCTTGCCTCTGCACGATTTCCAGAGGCCTACAGATGAAAGAAAAGATCTGATTCTCTTCTTGCATCCTTCTTACTGAGGATGTAAGCAGAAGGGAGAGAAAAATAAGGAAATGTGCCTGTCATTCAAGTGAAAAATCAAAGTAATGAAAGAAAATGGAGGCATCATCAAGACGGCTGATACTTGTTTAGCTTTCTCCCAAGTCTCAGTGCTTGATTGAAGGTGCTGCCTGACAAAACTATTGAGCTCTGTCCAAACACCTTCCTGCTCTTGTGCTTTACAGAGGAGTCCAGTCTTGTGTCCAGCCAGAGGAACAAATCAAGAAAAATTTCAATTTAAAAGCTTTTTTGAATCTCAGGAAAGGGATGATAAAAAAGAAACAAATGCAGACATCAGATATTACCAGCTCTTTTCAGGAAACATTCTAGATGTTGTTTCAAAAGATCAACTCAGAACATCTGTTGACTTGTGGATGTTTAGGATGAGAAGCCTCAATCGGAAATCCAGTGTGAATTTCGAATAATAGAGGCTATAAATTGCAAGTATGACACAGGAAATACCACATATAACTGGTTCAGTTTCACAATAGCTTGCATCTCAGACAACTAAAATCATTCTGCTTCTTAGAAAAGGTAAATATGCAATTTTGAGAGCTGTGAGGGGTATAAAATCAATACTTTTTATTATCAGTGGTGAAAAATACCACATTGTTTTGTCATTTGTTTTTTTAATTTTCTTACCATTAGGTAATACCTGTAAAATATTTGAAAGCATGAAAGTTGAATTTATGTATTTATATATGCTGCACGAGGGTTTTATTTTCATTTATATAGGTTCATACATTATCTTGTCACCGTTGCTGTCCAGATTGCTCTACTTGTGTTGGAGTTTAGGTCCCATTAAAAAGAATCCCAACATATAAAGCAGATCTTCTATTACATGATTAAAAGATTCTACTTTTAAAGGAAAAAGCTCTAGCTAGGCAAAGGACTAACACAGCCTAAGAATTTCCAAGGAAAGCAGTTACTTGTGGTTAACTGTGGCTGTGGCTGTCTGTTCTGCAGTGGCCCAGGGAGAGTGGCTGAAGGCTTGTTTGCAAGGTCATTTTGAAGCAGAAGGCAAAAGCAGCAGCTGGAGGAACAGGTAGTTTGCAGGGAACAGAGGAGCCACTAAAATAACTTGTTGCATTTTGTACTGCATGCAAATAAAATTTTATGCTCAAAATGTAATAAATAAGTAAGGCAACACATACAAAAATTACCTTTAAAACTCCTTAGAAAAAAATTTTGATTGCATAATTCATCATGCAAACTCCAAGAAAGAGAGATTTGCATAATTCCTTCTGTATCTATTTTATTGAAAATAAACATGCTTCCAGGCTTGCTTGATGCTGTAGAGGTTAGCATCAATTAGTAAACATCTTCTTAGTATCTAAACCCTTAGTCTTGTTTTGTGATACATTTCATGATTCCATGACTGAATCGGAGTTTTACCTCTTTTGTCTTTATCAATAACTTCACTTCTTTTTTACTCCACTTTTGCATACAGCATGAATAAATAACATTTGTCTGAATTTGCTGCTTGAATATGAATGACTGTATAGGAAGGTCAAAAATATGGCAGAAAGCTTTGTGGAGGCCAAACTATCTTTAATATAATTTTACACAGCTTTAGATTTTGGTTTGATGATACTAATATAGGACCTAGTATTATCAATGTCCAAGACAGAAAATAAAAAAGGTCCAAAACCATAAAACAAAACTGAGAAAAGCAGAAATGGGACAGAAATCAGTCATGCAAAGAGAAAAAAGGGAATAAAAGTTTTCTTCAAGAATAACCTGTACTTTCTATAACTACTAGTGTTTGCTGGAGAATATAAGAGAAAGGAAGACTTGAAAGTGTTGATAATAGCACGAATCTTGTCAGGATGGAAGCATATCTGTCCCTGATGACTTGCAACAAGGTACAGCTAAATGGTGCACTGATACAAATACATCCCTGCAAGTATGTGACACAAATATTTCCATCTAGCCATTAGTGAAGAAACAGTCTGACCTGTTTCCTTCAGCACTTCACTCCCCATCTGTCCCAGCCCTTGAGGCACTGGGATACGAAGCTCTTTGAATTAACATGTCTGGTGCTAATTATTTTAATACAGCCTTGAAAGACTTCAGTGAAATGTAACGACAACCTACTGCATGCAGTAAATTTGTTTTCTACCTAGTTCTTTTCTGGTAATATTTTTACTCTTTCCTGGCCACACTCAAGCACACAAACAAACATTTTGGTTCAGAGCCATTTTACTGGCCTCGGCAGCAAAGCAGCTGTCACAGGTGACACACACTCCAATCTATCCACTTTTCCAGTCTTTCAACTTTACATAATGGTAATGGAGAAAGGGAACATTCACCCTTTCAGGCACCTGATAAATTCTCCCCAGCAAATTCAAGAACTGTGAAGAAACATGGAATCTAGCTTAGCGTTATACGACTGGATTTAATTAACCTTTTCAGATTTTCCTAAGAGATTACTTTGAATTTAATTCTGGTTTGGCATTTTGTCCATTTTTATTGAGCTGCTGTTTTCCGTATACTTTTTAAAAACTTGTTTCATTCTGGCTGTCTTGAATCTTTGCCACTTAGTCACATGAGAGAGATGTTTAACCACAGATATCACACAGGTGTTTACAGCTTAGACTACTTACTGCAGTAATTCTTTAACCCCCGAAACACCTACCTGGTTCTTACATTTTCTCTCACAGAGGCACAGTTAAAACATTACCAAGAACTGATTGACATTTTTGATAAGTATTATATGTTATATAAGCACAAACTAATCTTTAGCTTATGAAACATTGATTATCCACTGGACATCAAATGACAGTCTGGGAAATGACTGCAGAATATGAAGCAAAACAGGAAAAATCTAAGAAATAAATATTCTAATTTTACCCTTCTCAGTATTGTGTTAGCGTGTCCACAGGCTTTTTATTTTTCTTTTCCAGAAAGGTTAGAAAGTCTTTCAGTTCTACATAGCTAGGAAACAGTGCCTGAGGTATATATGCGAGTCATTATCATCCCAAACAAATTCTGCAACAGCCACCACTAAAGCCATTCAAACCAGCATTGATTTCCCCACACTATCCTATAGCTTCCCCACAGGGTCCCAATATGCAGCCAAGGGAAGTACAAGTGAAGGAAGAGTGTGCAAAGGTCTGAATGAAGGGGCACTCTTGCTTTTCCTTAGAGGTGTAAGTCAAATTCCTACAGACTCCCCAACAAGCTTTAGCAAAATTTTGTAGAAGCCTGAATTACTCTTTGTTAGTGCCTGGCGTGGCCAAGAAATCGCAGGCATACAAGGTCTTGATTTGGTTACCTTGCTGTCAAGAAGAAAAACAAGGAGGAAAAAACCCCCAAAGAAAGTCCAAGCAAAAACTGAAATGTGTCTAACTAGACTTCAATATGTAGATATAGCTTTAGAAATACACTCAAAAGTATTACACTTAAAGACAGAAGTCATTGAATTTCTGCTTCAGCTAGAAACGTCCTATCCTAACATGTAGCAAATGGTGAGTTGGCACAGGAAGCTGCTGTGATGCTTACCAAAGGCGACACAAACACCTATTTCATAGAACATATTTGAGCTTAGTTCCTAGATAAATAATACTGCCAAAAGAAAGACTGGAATATGATCATTACTTTAAGACAATGGCAAAGGCAATGTAGAAAATTAATGAGAAGACAGTTTAAAGTCTAATTTTTCAGTGAATATTAATAACAGAAGTACTGCATTTAGCTCACACCAACCCAGTGTATCAAGTTGGCTTTTGAAAATATGAACTCTTGCATGAAGAAGGTAGAATTGGCAGATTAAATATCCCTACCAGTATTGCATCTACACTGCAGCTATTAGCGGTGAGTAATTACTTTGATCCCAGATGTTGGGGAACTGTGATTTTGAATGGCGCTGCAAGTTGAGTCATTTGAAATTCTTGAATATTTCAAATCAAGGGTTAAAATACATGGAGATACACAGGATCTGAAGCACTTTTATTTGAGGATGACTGTCAGCTGACTGACAGCTGTCTAAGCTAATATATACTGCCTAAAATAAAACTAGATCTGCATCTGAAATTTATTGGTATTACTAAATAAATAAGCTGTCATTAATAGCCAATAAAACAGATCCCTTGTAAGATAGAATACTTTGTTGGCAAAATGCGAACCTCTTATTTAGTTTCAAACACAGCTGTAATTTACAGCTTCACATAATTTAAATAAAACACGTCAATGAAAGTAGGAAGTAAAACCTCAAAACAGACACAATTATCTACCAGTTTTGCACTGGGCTATGCCACAAGAGAAATGTGGCTTCTAATTAAAGTATGGTGCAGCTGATTATGCATTGTGTTTTGACTTCTAGAGACAGAATTTCTCTTTAGAACTAGAGTTACTCAAAAAAATAAATGTTTCATATATTGGTATATGGAAATATTTCAGTTGCATTTTTTCAAGGAAGTTTCAACACTAAATATTAACTATTTATTTAAGTATAGAACTAGTGCTTCCAATGTCTAAAAATTCACTTGCAACTTTTCACTTGCATCTTCTCCAAACTAAGAAGAAATCTCTCATTTCTATTTCTTCTCCCCTTTTTTCACCTGTATCTATTTTTGTAATGACAGAAAGCAAAGATGATAGGTTTTGTAAGCTGGCTTTATTTTTGTTTTTTAAAGAAATTTTAGCAATAAGATTCTTTTCTTTCTTTTTTCCTTAGGAATTTTTTGTTTGTTTGTTTCACCAAAGTGAAAAATCTCAAGCCAATTTTCTTTAATACTATTATGCTGGTTAATAGACATGTTCTATTGACAATTGCAAAGAAAAATCCATGTACCATCTACATTTATGTACAGTATTTTGAGGGGATTTCATTAAACATACAATCTTTAAGAATATCATGTTTGTGTTCTCATGAAAGCTTTGTGAAGACAGTGTTTTAGTTACCAGTGGATTTCATCGTAAAATAAATTATCCACCAGTCTCATACAGTCCTGATGAAACTCTAAGAATTGCACTTACTTCCAGCTAACTGCAGTCCTTAATAACTCCAGAAGAAAGCAACATGTTCTATTTCCACAGTTGTTACACATCTGTCCTCTACAGTGGTTTATTTAAGGCATAATCACTCATGCATCCTTGGAAATAGATCCTATATTTGCATATTTCAATAGGGAAACTGAAGTTGTGTCAAATAGATAGGGCGCTCTCTGCTTCACACGCAAAGGTGCGTGCAATATCCTGAGAACCATGGTAGCTCTGTTAAGGGAGCTTGAGCACCCAACTCCCTGAGCCCCTTCTAAAATATTCAATTTTAAATCTTCCGTAGCATAATTGTCTGGCTTATTCCACTTGATTGGTCTTGCTTCCTCATTAGAATTGGAAAATGCGTAAACAGAGTGCTCAGGATGGATATACAGCTATGTTTTAGTTTTTACCCTGGAGCAGAACTTCCCTCAAGGTAGGAGCTACCTTCAGCTCTCATTAAACAGTCACGTGAGCTGAAGGTATCCTGCTTATGTGCCCTTCCATCTTCTCAACTAAAGTCAGCAATGGGGTTTGTGAGCAAGAGCCAGACTGCCATTTATTTTTTTATTCATTACAATTTCACAGTACCCTGTAAGAATGCTAACAAACACACAGAAAATTCACATTTCTCTCCAGACAACACTGGAGAGTATCCAAACAAAGAAATTTAAGTGTGTGAGGCCTTTGCAGAGGCTGAAGTAATTACATCTGAGTGTGGAAGGTTTTGGCATCTAGGAAGGACTTAACTACAAAAAAAGTATTGTGTATTAACATACCTTAAAAAATATCCATGGAAACTGGTTTTGGGTTTGTTCACTAAAAGATAAAAACACTAAGGGTGTTTGTATGGTTGAAAGTATGTTTAGACAAAACAAGACAGTTTATTCATGAAATTAAGTAGTGCTTATATTCTGCATGCACACAAAATCTTGCAACAGAAAACATCCAGGGATAAATCATTTTGGAAGATCAATGTTTTATAAAGACTGTCTCCTGTAAGTATGAATATTTCTGTTGAAACAGAGTAGTTGATGCACAGACCATCTTTTCCATCAAGACCCAGTTCTACGAGGCCCACCAAAGCCTCTCCACAAACTTTACTTCTCTGTGTACTAGAATCAGTAGCAGCGGCAAACAGATAAACACTCTTCCAGGCTAACTGCTGGGCCCTGCTCACCCCTTCCAATGGAGACAACCCTCTGTTGAACCTAGGAGTAAACCAAGAGTCACATACTGGTTCTTTGCCAGAATCTTCTGCCTCTTGTGTTGTTTTATTGAGTTAAATATTATGTTGCATGACTGAATTCTCCTGTTCCAGCCTGTGCTATTGGGGGTTATGAGAAAAATCTATGCAGAAAATGTCGAGTCTACAGAAGCTTTCTGTAACTGTGAAATCAATAGTTCATGCAAATACATAGACAGTCTAGGATTTCAGTAACCAAAGGCTATAGCAGCCATTTACTAATTAGCTCTCCTGAGTCAAATGTAATTACTATGTTTTATATGTAACAGTATCAATTTATAGGGCATTTCAATGATTAACAGCATTTTCTTTGGTTTATTATATCAAGCACTGTGGGTTATCAAAAGTAGAAAGCTTGAATGAATTAAGAGTTAATGAATTTTTGAGATATTGAACTACAGAATGTGAATAGTTTTGTAGATCAAGCAAAATTAATGGCACTCAACCGCTTTCAAATGATTGGAAAATGTTTTAATGTACCATGTTGTGAATGTTGGCTCTCAGAGTTAAACTGATTACACAGAAAGAGGTCCAGACCATGGTAAGTATTGGAGACCTATGTATGGTGCACATGGCTTTTGCTGAAAACTCTTAGTTTTAGCTGACTAAACAGAACACCCTCTCTCTCAACAAAGGTCATGAACAAACCATTGCAAGTACTTTTCCAGAGCTGTAAATTAAATGATAAATTATCTTAAAATGCATGATGACCACATATGAAGACTGGTGGTTGCATATGTTACTGGAGATAACTCATGATTAACAACATAAATTAATTTCTGAGTAGAAATACATTATACAGTAATCATTGTAATAGCAGTCTGAAGAAGGCCAAAATCCTTACTGATTTCACAACTCTTCTAGGGAAAGCCTCTCCTTTAGAAATTTTTATTTCAAGTAATATTCACACATGTCCGTATCACACATACTTGATTTTAAAGTTGTCTGATGAGTCTAACAAATGGACAAGGCTTAATTTTCATGCTAATGTCAGCCCAGAAATACATTTCAAAGAGCCAACAGCACTACGTGCACTCCTGCTACCCCTCTCTTTCTTAAGCATTTTTCAAAGGGAAGAAAAAGAATGCTTCAAATCTTTCATTAAAATTTCCCATTAGGCTGCAAGAAGGTAGGTGAGTATGTAAGGAAAAGAGAGGTTAATGCCCTTCCCAGCTGTGCTTGAAAAGCACACAAAATGAGCTGTTCCTTCCAAAGGACAATGCTCATAGGTGCTCCACTGATGGAAACAAAGGGAGTTGAGAAACTCATAGAAGGGGCAAGATGTGGCCAAAGGAGGCAAAGGTCACAATTTACTGTCTCCTTTCAGGGTCTTCTATTCTCTCTTTGAGGTCCCCAAGACCTTCTCTAGGTTTCTTGGCTTCCCTCTTTGCTGTTCTCTTAACTTCTCAGTGACTGATACTGACCTAAAGACAACTCAAAAATAAGCAAACGTTGCCGTAAGAAAGTGAGTTTCATATAAATCCTGAAGTATCTAGTTTTTCTGAGTTAAAGACCATAACTGGATAATGATCCTTATTCTGCGGTTGCCAACAGTTGTGTGTAAAAGCAGCTGAAGTATAAGATAATATTTGTAGCACATTTTCTCTTTACCTTTGAGTTCCATGCTAGAACTCTGAAGAGCATTTTTGCACCCTTAGCAAGCACACACAATGCAGGGAGAACAGCAGTAGTACCTGCCTTTATAAGCAAGAGAGCATCGGCCTACAGATCTTTTTTTCTTAGTCCCCATGTTGTACTGAACTGACCATGCTGCTCCCCATTCCTCAAAGTGATTCCTGGCGTACTGTAAACATCAGGAGCCACATCTTCAGCCAGGGCGATGATGGAGTTTGGTGAAAGCTAATGGTATAAAGGGGCAGACTCAAGCCACCCGTGCATGTTCTGTTTTTCTCATTTTCCCTTTCCTTCCCTTTCCTGACTTCTGCCACTTCAGCAATGTCATACCCCTTCTGACTTCTATTAAAATGCCACAGTAAAAATTAAAGCCACTTTTCACACCATGAGTGTCTTGTGAGTTTCCTGGCTGCCCTCAGCCGTTGTCTGTGCTCACCATACATTTGTTTAGAAGAGTGGCCAAACTTTAGGAAAAATACATACACATACACAAGAGAACAGCACACTGATAGTGAAAAGAAATGCCCAACTTTAAGAGATTTATTTACTGGAGGAACCATTATGATGTAATGTGGGAGGTATAGGGCTAACCAAGCTGCTGTTATTCTCCATCAGTTATAGACTGGAAAAGGACAGAAGGATGAAACTCCCTTCTATCATAACCATCCCACACCTGCATTTAATTCCTGAACTCCAGTGCTCCGAGGGAAGAACCACTACACAAGCTGCGATATGGTCTACATTTACTGCAGTTCAGGAAAAAAATGATGGAGTTATTTATGTCAAGACCTTCTCTATTCCATTTCTATCAGGAAGAGAGTAACAACAGCAGAACATGCAGTCTTCAGCCTTCTCTTTGCTCCCCCAATCCTGCAAAATAACTCAGGTATTCTGGCTGACAATTAGAACTATTTTCTTCCATGATAAAAAGTCTGCTACAGGTATTAAATATTACTAATGTGTGTATGAACCTCAGACACTTTATGAGAGCATGACAGAAGAAGTCATTTCTTCTCTGTTGACACCTGTCATAACATTTGGGTTATTTTCTGTTACATAAGCTCAAATGACTGAATAATATTGAAATTATAATCCTTTTGGAAATACTGATTTTTAAGTAATACTAAAGATTATTACTCAGTGTTTTGGTTTCGGCTGCTGCCGGCAACAAAAGCGCCACGTGGCCGCCCCTCCCCCCGCCGGCGTGCGGAGGAGAATGAAAAGAAATAGGCAGAAACTGGTGGGTCGGGATAAGGGCAGTTTAACAGAACAGCAAGCAAAGGGAACAGGAACAACAACGATACAGATAAGGAGAAAATACAAAACAAACCCGCAGAACAGACCCGCTCTCCCTGACCGCACCGCCGCTGAGCCCTCCCGAGCCGCGAGAGAGTTCCCGCCGCCCAGCTCCCCCACCCAGAACCCAGCATGGCGGCACATGGTATGGAATACCCGGCTCTGTTTGGCCAGGTGGGGTCAGCCCGTCCGGCTGTGTCCCCTCCTGGCTTCTGGTGAAAATTAACCCTGTCCTGGCCAAACCCAGGACACCTTTCTGTCTTGAGAAAGCAAGGAGGTACCCTCTCCTCATTCCCTCTTCTCTCCTGTGGTGAAGCATTGAGATGCTACATTCTCATCTTAGAGTAGAAGGCTCGTCTTGGACATAAACAGGCACTACGTATACATAATTCCTGGTATTTAATTCATCCTGAAAAATTCATTTGTTATCCAGCAGTTGAGTAACATGATATTAATTGTCAGGTCAGAAAGCACAGCATCACTTTCAGCTTGTTCTCCTGTGCTTGTAGCATGACACAGCAAATGATGGTGCCTTTTTTGTTATCTCTTGTATGTATGGGGGGGGCAGGCTTAAGAGGTAAGAAAATAAGAGGGGGAAGGCTTACAGAATTAAATCTTTGGTTATTATAATGTGAGACAATGAAATATTTCCTGAACCAGAGGCATAACCAAGCGTAAAGATAAAGTAAAAGATTCCATTGAGTCATATAGAAATGTAAAAATGAAGATTTCACATTGATGAATGTCTTCTTTTCAAAGTTAGGGAAAAATTCTTGCCATACTGATTTAAGAGTTAGGAAATATCAGAGGTGTTCTTTAGAGGCAATCCAAAGTGTCATGTTGTTTGGATCATCCTTTTTCTCACTTCCCACAAACTATATAGATGCTCCTTTCTGAACTTCTTCGCAGGTTTTCCTTTGAGTGTCTCAGCAAATACAAGAAAACGTAATTCTGTATGAGAAAAGTGACCTTTAGTTACATTTTATGCCAGACAAGTCAGCCTGTGTTTCTGTACACTTTATCTCTGCTTTATATCTTGAGTACTTCTATCCTATGTCTTTAAATATTTAGACTTTTTGCCTAATAGATTTATTAGGTTTCAGGTGCAGACCTCATTCGTTTTTGCATGTGAACATTTTTCAATTTTAAATTATTCTCTGCAGCATGGCTTCGTCACCACCTGGAAGCTCCAGAGATGTGAAATAATGGATTCATCAGCTGAAATGACATTGGCCTCTGCTGAAATTTCTGTGCTTTCTCTTGCATGATAAAGAACTTTACAAATAAATGTCAGGAACACCTTGTTGCTGAGAGGAGAGATTTAAAAGGAGGTTGTAGCTGGGTGAGGGCAGAAGGCTCCTTAAGTTCTAATATGAGGACAAAAATCAGCAAGTTCTAGCGAAAAAACCTTGAATTTGGGACATTGCTGCCAGGTGCACTGCAGAGCTCCGAGAAATTAATTGGCTTCATTTATTGCTGAGGATTCACATTTCTTCACTCAAATGTTATTTTGAACAGATACTGATGCTTCCCCCCCCCCCCC
>Ga0065711_1002227_pt1 | contig 35442 bp, 15 predicted proteins | sample Hoacrofraction12_FD_59098 | JGI IMG/M metagenome (GOLD analysis project Ga0065711, IMG submission 59098) | Hoatzin crop microbial communities from Cojedes, Venezuela - Epithelial fraction 12 v2 (version 2) | ecosystem: Host-associated > Birds > Digestive system > Esophagus > Crop | place... | reverse complement strand
GTAGTGGAGGCCCCATCCCTGGAAACATTCAAGACCAGGTTGGACAGGGCTCTGAGCAACCTGATCTAGTTAGCGGTGTCCCTGCTCACTGCGGGGGGGTTGGACTAGATGACCTCTAGGGGTCCCTTCCAACCCAAAACTTTCTATGATTCTATGATTCTATATTATCTAGAGGTTGCGGTTCACAGGATTTTCAGTTATTGAAGACTTGGCCAAGATTTCAGGAATGGTACATTCAAATATTGCCTTTCAATTGCATGCACTTGATTCTGCTTCAGGATTTGCTTCAAATCCTGCACACACCAAACCAGTCAAAGATTGTGTATTTTCAGGTGACAACCGGTCAGAACTAAAGACAAAACCAACTCTGTAAATTCTGAATTACAGTTGTGTAATAATTTAAGTTTCCTCTTATCATGAAGATAAAATCCATTTTCTTATTTTGTTCCATCAGACCACCACACTATTGTGTTGACTCATTATTTGATTATGTTAATCAGAAATATGCATACATGTTTTGAAAAACTGTGGTTTGTGCCAAAGGGAAATTGTTTCTTTTTATGAGAGATCACTTTCTTTTTCCCCTCACTTGTAGTCTTAACTAAGAATGATTAATTAATTCAGCACGTGGCCAATTAGAATTTATGACTGGAATTCTACGACAGCAGAAGATATGAGGCATCCTCATCTAAGCATGTTATTAATTACGGGATCACTCTGACAGAGGTCCTGGGAGGAAATTTGTATGTGCGAGAAGAGAATTCTCCAATGTGGAGAACAAATTTAGACCTTACTCCTCTATGTTGTGTTTTTTGGTAGGGGTCACAGATAGTTAGACTGATGTAGAGTAGCTACATGTTGTAACTTTCTGTTGGGAACAAAATACATATAACAACTTGTGTGACACAACAAAATTGTACTAAACTAAGCAAAAGCTACAAGAAGTCTCCAGGAAGGCAAAGTCCAATCGGGAGAAAGCCTGATCCATCTGGAGAAAAGGCCATCAGGCCCACTCCTTGGATGTTTTAATCTCTACTGAGGCTGAGCAAAACTAAGATTGCAATTAAGTGTAAGGAATTACTGTCTTTCAGCAGCCACAGTTCAAGGCCTAATGTCTTAGCCAGTAATGATATGAAATACTAGGGCTGCTTTTGTTCCCTATTTCCAGCTTCAAATTGTCACCAACAACAATGAAAGTCTCCTTCAGTGATACATCAAGCATGTTACTTGATATCATGGAACTGAATGAGTGTTTTGCTTATACACCACCAAGCTGTAGCTTGCCAGGCAAAATACATCATACATTGCCTTGTTCCAGTTGGCCACTGTTATTGAAAACAATTTAAGGTTTGTCAGGAAAAAAATATTAGGCTTGTAGCTTTGTTTTGCTGTATTCCTTGACCTGTTCATTTTACCTGTCTGCCTCAGCTTTTCAAGAGGAAACTTTAGTCTTCCATGGGCATAACACAGCTTTTGTAGGTCCTTTGGGTAGCAACAAGCTTCTAAAGGAATACAGATCAGCATTCTGCTATAAATATAGCTAGATATACATTGTATTCCAGCACTATATTTTGCAATCTGGTATTTTTAACTAAAAAAAAGAAAAAAAGCTTGATTAAGTAAGTGTCCTCTTCCTGCTTATTTAGCTTTTAAAGACAATTGCCTCTTACAAGAACCACTGAAAAATGAGCATTAAAAACCAACCAAATAAAGCAGCCTTTACTCCGGCCACAGCATGATTGCGGAGGTGGGCAACAGACATTATAGAGATGATATATCTATTTTCTTCATATACTTAATAGGAGGGAGACTTTTCAGACTAAGAGGTGATTTTGAAATATACCAGTGTACTTTTGTAAGATTCAAAACTTACTTCAGATAAGGCATAATATTTTATTGTTATATCTGCTATACTATTAATTGGCAATTTTTCCAAACACCAACATAGATTTACCAGTACGTTAAACTCTCAAATTCTTCTGTACGTTATTTTGTCATATGTCTTCTTATATTAAATATATATGTATTTATGGAAGGCTTGTATAGAATAATTGTCAAGCTCAGTATTTTTTTCCAGATAGCTAATAATAATAGAATAATAAGTCCAGAACCAGAGCTCTACTCTAAGCATCTGAAAAAGTTGTCTCAATTTTAGTTCCAAAACTCACACTTCAGAAACAAAACTTCCATACTATAAAAACATGGATGTAGTACTTACAAAAAAACCCCAAAACTCAAAACCCAAGATCTTATGTGAATATTAGCAACCTGTTACATGCAGTGTGTATTTTTCCTAACCATTCATTTCACTTCAGGAGTCCAGCACCTTTAGTGTAACATTCTCAATATCTTAACTTCCTTTTTTTTTTTTTATTTTTTAGACAAGAGACTTAGCACTCATCTTTGTTACCATTGTTTGGATAAATCATATACTTGGTTCCTTTCTTGAACAAAATTTTATCTGTAAATAGGAAAATGAGCTTAAGTAATTGATGACTTCCTGAACAAAGTGACTTACTTTTGTCTCATAACTTGTTTTTCTTTCATTTTGTTAACAGATACAGATATATATTATTGTTTTCTGTATAATTTTGTCAAATGGTGTTTCAAGTTGTTTCTGTCTGGTTATCTTGAAAAACTAATTTAAACCTCCCCTGCATGTTCAAATGAGTTTTATTTTGGAGCAATGTATACACATTGGTTGGGTTATTCTCATTATAAAGAATGCAAAGCCCTTTTTGATGATTCCTGTTAGTTGCTGGAATAAAAACAAAGGTCCATATAGATATGAAATATGTGTAATTTAAAAAAAAATGGATCTATATATCTGTTGCTACTATTTCTTGGTTTTTTTCAGGTGTCCATAACTGCCCTTAAATTTTGGAGTCAACCATCTATAAAAGGAATTATTAATAAACATTTGAACATGTCTAACACTGATTGAGCACACTTTTCAATTCAATATTAAATTGTGCTTTTTTTTAGAGTCGTTTCTAAAACTGAATGTGAAGTTTCTTTTGTGATTAACCTGAGCCCAGAATATTTACTGTGCGTTGTTTTTTTATGTCAGATGATGAGAGAACTCATGTGTCTCTAACACAAGCAAATTGTTTACTCATTCAAGGATTCTGTTCAGGGCTCTGTATCTGAATGAATTCCAAATCAGCAGTTCTATTGAGTTGCATGGCAATCGATTGCCTTTTATGTTAGATGAATGGTCATGTTCAAACCCCCCCTCTCCTCTATCCTCTTTTTTTCTTTCTGGCCCACCGCCTTAGATGCCATCACCCAAAGCTGTTAGTCCCAAACGAGATTCTGTTTAGTGGCTATCAGCCACTTCCAGCTTTTCACTGCATATAAATGACTGTATTAAGAATTGGAGATGTGATGTGGAGTTTTAAATGCGAGCTGTGAAAGAGAAAAAAAAGTCCAAATGTGTAGAATAATAATTTCAAATGGGGCACATGAGAGGACGATTAGCAGAACTTTTTGCTATTTACAAATATAGGAATGTTACTAATTGGAAAACAGGGGGGGGGGTGTCATGTGACATGTTTAATGTCTGGCTTAGGGAGATGTCCTCCCTTTAGAAATGCATACCTTTCCTTGTATTAATAATGTGCCTTTATATGAGCCTGTTTTACTGTATTGGACAAAGCTTATAACAGTTCCATCATGCACATATTGGAGGGCAAGGACATTGTTAATGTTTCAATTTATTTTATGGTTGTTTCAGGAGACAGGCTATGTGTCTTTCACCTAATGTCAAGAGTCCTCATTTTTCAATGTTTGCCACTTATTAGAATCCTTTCAGTGCTCCCATCAGCCCCGCAGGAATGCAGTGAAATCCTCTAAAGCATTCACTTTGTAGTCAAACACTGGCATTCAGAAAGAGACTGTAAGCAGGTGCATAAGGCATCCGTGAATGGCAAACCATGCTTGCATAACTTCCACTTCAAGCAACATTGCAAAGCATTATATAAATATCACGTTTGCATTATCTGACAATAAGCTGACTTGGTGTTAACATCACAGTTTCTACAGTTTCCATGGTGTTGCCCCCCGTTCTGCATGGAGACCACTTGTGTTAATGGTAACCCCCTCTGTTTAGCAATGGAGATACCAAGTATCTTGCTCGGACCTTTTGGGAGCACTCCAAGTTTCAATCATAGCAATAATTGTGCAAGGTGATTCTTTTTGCAAGTAATAGTTGCTCTATGTTGGTGTGCAAAGAAAAGTCTTCATTCTTGAATACAGGCATTCGGAGACCTCTAGGTGTACCTCTATGATGATTGTTTAAATTTTTCTGGCAAAAAAAAATCAACAATATCTTAAGATTCATTGTCTTGTAAGAGTTGTTCTGACATGACCAGTAATTTTGGTTTATGCTACTGTTAAAAGACCTGTTTATCTGAAAATAAATAGACATCTGTGTTAGTGGCACCATTATCTGTTGCACCTCCATATATTTCACAGGGTCTGCTTTATTTCCTGACAGTTTACAATTGCTTCTTTCTACTGGTAGACTAAGATCTCTTTCCTACACCGCTTGAACATGAGTGGTTCTCAAATTGGTGCATAGACCTGTGTACACAAAACAGCACTGCATCCTTCTCCTTAGGTCCCGAAAATCTCTTCCCTGGACAAAGTAGCTTAGATTTCAGAAGTATTGGAAAGGGCTACAATCCTGGCCTAGGGTTTCCACAGATGATGTAACTAACCTCCTCCTCCATCTTTCCCCCCTTATAAAATCTTCCACACTTCTCTTTCTAGTGTGTCACTGCTCCCCCTGGAAACTCTTCACCAACTCCACCTTTGTTCTTGTATGTGAAATGTGAACCTTCGTTCTCATCTTCAAAGTCAGGTGCTGTTCCTCGGCACATCTAATTTCTGTTCAAGGGCCTTTGCTCTACCCGGTCTTCTTTCCTCTGTGCTCCGTTTGTTCTCTTCAGCCCCAACCCTCTTTCTACTCTGCCTTTGATAGTCCCACTCTACAATGTAGGAATGGCAGCTTCCTTCCTGTGTGTCAAGCACTCTCTCTTTAAACTCACTTTTTTTACTTCACTTCTTATTTCTTCCTGTAATGGACTTACACTCTCTCTGCCTTACCCAACTCATACCTCATTATCCCTTAGGCAATTGCAGATGGTTCAGTCCCAAGTGTTTTAAAATCATGAATAAGTGCATTAGAGATCATTAAACTGGTTTAAAATAGTGATTTATAGGCATAGAGAGAGGCATAAATACATTTAAAGAACCGTATGTTGACTCTAAGAATGGAACTAGATTTACCGGTGGGATGAGAGCTTAACCAAGTGTTAGCCTCTACATCAGCACTACCTAGTTTAGCATGTACACGGCACATTACTTGGGATTAGCTAGCTGGCTTTCCTCTTCCTCCAGTGGATCATGTTTGATTTGGCCGTGAAGACCACTGCAAAAATAATCACTTCCAGTTGACAGTAAACCTGGGCTTTTTAGGACAAAATTCTTACTACTGTAGAATGTGAGCTCCCATGTTACAGCACGTTCTACAGATCTGGTATATACACAGTAAGTAAAACTTTCATTCAAGCTCTTGCTAGACTGGAGGCTCCTGGGAGGGCTGTAACTTGGCATGCCGGCATAGGCAAACCAAGAACTTGCTTTGTGATGGTAGTTAACTATATCAGAGAAAAAAAATGAACAAATAAAACATGAATTATGAGTACATAATTGTTTTAGTTATGCTTAAATAGTCTGGAGCAGGTCATTTGTTTGTGAGCTTTGCAAAATGGCATGCAATTAGGGTGCTAAGGATTATTAACAAGAAAAATGCCTGACAGAAACTGAAGCCCACTATTAACAAATCTTTTTTTTGTTTCATTTGATGTCAGCACTCTTCAGGCAAACTTGCAGTTGTCTCTTTTTGGGTCAGTGTTATACCATGGTTAAATTCATTCTTCACAATCTTTTTTGATCCCTTCCTATTGATCAGAGGTCAAGTACTGTGGGATTAATAGAAATGACAAAGATCTGAAATCAGGTGCAATCTTTTGCAAATGTTCCTACTTCACTTAAAATTTATGTTAACTTTGCTGCCTCAATGCCAACACACTTCTCAGACAATTTTTAAAAACTTAAGTCCAAGACTATATATAATACATTTATCATATGAATGAGATGAATACAAAGACATAAAGTATGTATCATCTGAGAGAAGTGTTGGGCTAGACAACTTATTATGGTCTCTTGTATCTGTATATATGTGTGTGTACATATTTTTTAAATTACATACACAGAGCTGTGTATGTGTAAGTATGTGACTGCTGCTTACCAGAGTAGCACCAAAGGACCATGAACTTCTGTTGAAAAGTATTTATTTAGGTTTAAAAAAAAAAAGAATAAAATTGCCCAATTACAACTTAATGGTTCCTTTCAAGCCATTGCACAGAACTTTAACATGAGCAGTTACAGGTTACTACATAAGTCTTTCTCTTATATATAATTATGTAGTTATTCATGTTAAACATTATAACAAAACCACCATGTAGATGCTGATTTCTAAATGCTAGTGCTCTTGATCTTTCCCACATAAATGAGTAGATAATGGAGGGGACTACTTTAAAAATTATTCATTGAAAAATATTTTTTCATATGAGCTGCCAAAGTCCAACACATGCTTTGAACTACTCAAGCTGGAAATCATATCAGATTCTTAATATTAAATTTTAAAAAATTGGTAACACCTGTATTTTTAAATTGATTTTTGACAAATTGAAGAGTGATTTCAATCACTTTGGTTGAACTATGTTGAGATTTTACCATAGTAGATGTGCTGCTTTTCATTTTGGCATTTGGAAACAAAGAAATGCTATGGTATTCTTTAAGGGTTTCCCAGAGAGTTTACAATCTTGATAATCTTCAGAAGTTCTTGACAACACCGTGCATTACGTATGCATTTAGAATGGGTGTTATTCTGCTAGATCATTTTTATGATTAACTTCTGAAAAACCTTTAAATTAGGAGACTTGGGACCTAAGTCCTCTAGAGTTGTATTCTGCCAGACATGACCTATAAAGCGTTGCAAAGGTTTTTATTATATTTTGAATTGTTGTCATGGAACACACTGTCAAGTGAAGAGGATTTTCATTTATAAGTTTGATGTTAAATAATGATGGAAGTGCCTATCTTGCTCTAGTTTTCAGTTAACAAAAAGCCCCCAAAACCAGGAAGGTTCTGATACAATTGCTTTCTATCCACTGGGTTTGGCAAAATATCTTTCTTGTCATCTGGTAGTCAATTTCTCTCACTCCCATCAAGTAGAAAATGATGAATTCAAAATTTTTTATTAGTGCTCACACAGTCAATAGGCATTATGTGCTGAGGCATCCCTGTTTGTATACAGGAATCACCATTTTCATGGCAAAGTCTCTGGAGCTTCCTCAGAACATTCATTACTGTACGGAAATGCATCTGAAGAAGGAAATGTTTATCACTGCCCCTTCCAACTCCTGTTGCTAGAAGCCCAAAATAATTCAGTAGAGTTCATTTAAAGATCTCATTTAGGTTTTGTCAGTATAGCTTTTGTTTTTATGCACCGTCAATACATCTGACTGAATGCTGGGCAGAACTACTTACTAGTCAGGTAAAAAAAGAAATAAAAGAGACCATCTTTAGGCATCTCTCCTCTGCCGCTGTTTTAAGAACTGTAATAATTTCAAGCAGTTTCAATGCTCATGAATAAGGTTGCCAGATATATCTTCAGGTGATGATTTTCAGAAATACCTAACTTAAGGGAATTTAGGTTTGTCTGACTATCTTAAGTATCCATAAAAGGTCCATTTGTAAAGTGTACCAAGATCAGGCAATGTGTTTCTAGATGAGACATCCCCAAACACTTGCTTATTAATAACTATACTTTGGTTTCAAATTCTGACATTTTAAATGTTATAATAAACCGAGTATGCAAACTCAACTAATAACAGAATTGAATCTGTTCTATATAAACATGAAATAGTGTTTCAGTCACAACTGTATTTTGTTAACTTGAATATTTTAAAATTGAATAGACTTTGAAAAACACTTTGCTTTTGTGAGGGAAATTAACCCATTACCGGAGTAGCAGAGAAGAAATTCTACACAGATGCAAAATATTTTCATTTTAGCAATTTAACTCCACTCCTATATGCCTCAATACATTCATGGTTAAGTATCACTATACATCCCATGTAAGATCTTGGAATGAAAAGACAAAGTTGGGGTGATTATTGCACGTTGTAAATTCAAGGGTAGATCCAAGTGTTTAACTGGTTGTACGTTTCTCTGTTAAGTCAGTTTAACAACTAAAGGAAGAAAAATGCAATTGCTAAGGCATCTGGATAAAAATTAGTAAGATATGTGTTTGATACCAGCATGCTAAGCAGTTAAATGTCACCCAAAGAACTACAGTGTTGGTGTTTTATTTACCTCTGCAGCGTTTCATGGTTATATGGTCCCTGTACAAAGCTGCCTGGTTGCTTGCAGTTTATCACCATGAGTGAAAGGAGTGTTGCTGACTCAAGAGAATATAATATCCAGCTGGCCATTTATTTAATGTATATGGTGCATTCCTTGGAAACAATATGTAAAACCTAAAGTGAACACACTCCATGGACTGCTCAGGACTTCCCAGGCTGTAAGACCTACTGCATACGAAATACCCTTTTCTTCACTTGTAAATGTGTATGAATGGCCTTGTGTTGGGTTTGTGTGGCAAGGTATTGGTAGCAGGGGGGCTACAGACAACTGTGCAGACACCAAGGTCAGTGAAGAAGGAGGGGGAGGAGGTGCTCCAAGCATCGCAGCAGAGATTCCCCTGCAACACATGGTGAAGACCATGGTGAGGCAGGCTGTACACCTGCAGCCCATGGAGGCCCACGGTGGAGCAGATTTCCACCTGCAGACCATGGAGGACCCCAGGCCAGAGCAGGTGGATGTGCCTGAAAGAGGCTGTGACCCTGCAGAGAGCCCACACTGGAGCAGGCTCCTGCCAGGACCTGTGGACCCTTGGAGAGAGGAGCTCACGCCGGAGCAGGTTTGCTGGCAGGATTTATGACCCCATGGGGGACCCACGCTGGAGCAGCCTGTTCCTGAAGGGCTGCACCCCATGGGAAAGACCCATGCTGAAGCAGATTGGGAAGAACTGTAGCCCGTGGAAGGACTCACATTGGAGCAGTTCATGGAACACTGTCTCCTGTGGGAGTGACCCCATGCTGGAGCAGGGGCAGAGTGTGAGGAGTCCTCCCCCTGAGGAGGAAGGAGCAGCAGAGACAACGTGTGATGAGCTGACCACAAGCCCCATTCCCTGTCCCCTGCGCTGCTCGGGGGGAGGAGGGAGAGAAAATCAGGAGTGAAGTTGAGCCTGGGAAGCAGCGAAGGGTGGGGGGAAGGTGTTTTGAAAATTTGGTTTTATTTCTCATTATCCTACTTTGATGTGATTCGTAATAAATTAAATTAATTTCCCCAAGTTGAGTCTGTTTTGTCCATGACGGTAACTGGTGAGTGATCTCCTTGTCCTTATCTTGAGCCATGAGCCTTTTGTTACATTTTCTCTCCCCTGTCCTGTTGAGGGTCTCTGGTGGGCACATAGCGTCCAGCCATGGTCAACACACCCCAGCCCTCCTTGCTGTGGTAGTGAGGTAACCGACAACTATCTCATTAATGATTTTTGGGGAAGAATCCTGAAGCGCATCAAAGCCTTTCTGCTGAATACAGAAGCTGTTGCACTACCTCTTTGGTGTTTAAAATCAGAGAAGTTAGTCTTGCAACTGCAGTACATGAAAGCATTGTTTTCCTGCTTCAGTGTATCAGAAGTTAAAATAAATGAAAGAAACAGAAGCAAAGTTTTACAGTATTTATAGCTAAGCACAGTTGCATGTCCTTCATACATGTGAGATTTGATTGGATGTATTTCTTTGTATGCATTATTAAAATAATTTTATCTCGTGACAGTTTGTTGAATTTCTCATATGTAGTAAAGGGTTTACTATATTGGTATCAGCAAACATGAGCTTCAGATCTCAGATACCCGATATTGATCTAAAGTGCTTTCCAGCTTCTGGCATTTGACCTTGAGACTAAGACTGTAGTTAAGTTTTGATGCACAAAAATAAATTTGTAATATTACCATTACTCAGCTTCATGCTACAGTTACTTTCATATTAATTCACTGCAAAAGACGAAACAGGATTTTCAATCACTAAAAAAAGATCAGTTTTGTAATACCAGGGAACCAGGAATGAGCATCGGAGCTTCTTGAATCGGAGGGCGAGAATTATGCATTCTGTATATGAAATTCAGGGGGGACTGAGGGCAGAAAATTGGGTATCTCATCATCTCTCGGATGCTTGCTAAAAGGTATCGTTCATTTATACCAGACAATTGTAAATGAATGTGACTTACTCAAGATTATTCGGTCTATTTGAAGACTATGAACCCACTGTTGAAGAGTGCTCAACGATTTCCTGTATTGAAGTTAATGGATTTTCTTTTTTTCCCGTAATGTTATGATCCTACTGGTGGTTTTTATTTATCGCAGACTAGCCAGGTAGTATACATGCATTTTGGAGGCTTCAGAATGCAAGAACTGAAGTTTTTTTTCTATTCTTTGCCTTGAAATTTATAAAACAAAATAAAAAATCAGAAAGAGTTTTAAACTAATCCTACCAGAACAAAGTGCTAATCTGTATTTATTTGTTAGTTTGTGTGGGTTTAATGTGTATTTATTTATCTGAACGGGGAAAACATCTGAAAGGTTATGTTTTTTATGTTGTTTGGCCATAGTCTTCACTTTCCTTTGCTTTTAGGTAGACAGGTTATTTGGCAAACAAATAGGCTGTAGAGCTGCCAGGACCAACCCAAACTATGCCAGGGTTCAGAGTGAGCATGAAAACTCATCTTTACAGACAGCTACTATGGGAACATCTTGCTGTTGTTCCACAACTAGAATCTTTGGCTAGTTTTATCTTTCACAGGAAAAAAATAGATTTTATGAAATAAATAGAGGCTCTTTGGGAAAGAATGTTTTTAAAATCAAAGTAACAATCTTTACTAGGCATTATTTTTAAAAGTTGTATCAGTGCTATTGCACTTATTCTAATAGGGAATACATATGGTATTTAATTTTTTTTGGTGGACAGAATGAGCTAAGTAAAATGTTACCTCCTGTATTCCCAACCAGCTGGGCCCGTTGCAGCTTTGCAGTTTGTACTTCAAGAGCTGGTAGAATCGATTAATTGTTCTAGGGTTATAATCAGAGTGGTTCGAAAAATCAAGTGATTGTCCTTACTGGGGTGTTTCAGCCTAGGTTTCTCATGGCTGTTTGAAAGACAGTCACATCTTTTATTCTCTCATTACCTCTATAGTTCCTGAATGTATGTGTATGTAGATACTGGTTTTATTTATTGCTGCTCATATATGTGAAGTCTTTCTTTTCCAGAAAACTGCTGTCACAAAGCTCTTGGTTGAACAGTTTTGAAGAAAGATTGTAGTCTTGAACGATTTACTGCTTAATTTGAAACACCAGCTGTGCAGGAAAATGTCGCCTTTTCCTGGCCCAGTTTTGATGATAAAGCAGGAGGCAGAGGTGGCTAATATTCTGTGTCTTCCATGGGTGAAATAACTGGTATCTCTTATCTCTTCTCATTAGAGATTCCATAAAAGCCATTTTAAACTAACAGAACACATCCCTTCAGTTATGGTACACCTACTCTTATCAGGATCTTCTCCTGTAATTTAAAATACCATATGCTCATTTATGCTTGTTCTGAAATTTGCCCAAATTATCCAAGATTAAAAATGGGAATGAAAAGCAACCAGCTTTTGTTAGGTATCCTCCAAATCCGAGGAACTCTATAAAGTCATCCAGTACTTGACATCCTCACTGATATTTACATCCCTGGATAGTCCAGGTTGGCATCACATCAGTCATTAACACAGTAAAGGAATCGTCATATGTGTTTACAACTTGAAACAACTGGAATTAAGAAAGGCAAACTCATCCACATAAGCCAGATAACAGAATCAGCAAATTAATACTGTTCTGCTGTACATCTCATAGGGAGCTGATGCTGTAGCGGTGCTCTGCTTAACTCCATTCATTGTGGTGTTTTATGTGCAGAACCACTTTATTCTGTAGTTTCTGCATCATAAAACTTCTTTAATTTGATGTAAACAATAGTTTAATGTTCCCCTAATTACCTCTTATTTTCGCTCTAGCCCTGGACATGCAAGTGGAAACACTGAATTTCCAGAAGCCAGCAGCAACAGTGAGGGAGGCTTTTTAGTGAGACACAATTTAAGCTTGACTATTTGGAGTACAATAATTAAATAATTTCTAGTTCTCACTCTAGACTGGCTCTGAAGTTTTGGGGAGTGAACTGGTGAGATTATTTCATAATTAGTAGCAACAACTTCAAGCATTTTAAATTACTTCAGCAAAAGAAAAAAGATAAATAACATGGTTCATCCTTTGGCTTCTTTTCAGTTGCATTGCTTTTTATTTTGGCCCGGATATTTCATTGTTCATTTGCTTCTTGAAATAGCTTTATAATTATGTGTTGATAATATCAGACAGTATTGACACTTTTCTGACTTTTTTTAACTCACTGATCATTTTCTTGCCTTAGAAAACACTTTGTTATTTAGCTATCGTGCATATGTTGTATCAGCATAGAAAGTTCATTGTTGTTAATGGCATTGGGAAGCAGAGGGCTTTTTATCCTTCATACTGAGGCTGGATCTTGACCTGAAGAAACTGTGTATTCTAACAGAGAGAAATAATAGAAAAGGACAAAAAAAACAGGTAGCTATCTTGTGTCTTTTGTATTGTCTTTTCACCTAGTGAATAGGTATGTTTAATATTTTGCTGGACAATTTCTTCCATTAGCATCATTTTCAAAATCTAATTTGAGTCTAAACATGATAAAATAATCTCCAGGTTGTATGTAGTACAACAATGTATACAGTATGGCTGGTCCACGTTTAAACTAATGAGAATATCTTTGCTTTAGGAAAGCTGAAGATGCAAAACTTTTCATGACACAGTTTTGAGGAAAACTATTTTTCAGTAAATTCAGTCATAATTCCTAGTGCAATGACTGACAGTACTGACTGTTATAGAACTCCTCCTCAGGGCAAATCTATTGTTTATTAACACTCTGCTGTGTTGATTTCTGAATCATGCAACACAAATTACAGAATTGTTCTCTTAATTTAATGATTTGAATATTTCCTAGCTAGTATCTCTCACATTGCTAACAGGAGACACTTTAAAATTACTATTTTTCACATTGTACATTTTAAATGATGATTGCATTAAAAATATGACCCTCTGAAAAAAGTAGAACAACAAGCAATGCTCCCTCCCCCCCAAAAAAAAAAATCAGGACAAAATTACTTTTCCTTTTCAGACTCTCTTTATTCACACCCTGTCATGCCTCCTTCCCTTAATTCTGTTTCTCTGAGGATGAGGAAATTGAAACAGAGAGGTAAGTGACTTGCTGAAGTTCACAAAAAAGGTTGATTGCAGAATCAAGATATAAATCTCAGAGGCCAGCTTTTTAGTCCTGACCCTCAAGTATTAAACCACAAATAACACATAGCACTGAGTCTGGTTATCGGAGAGTTCGATCTGCTCATCAAAGGAAGGGCTGTGACCTCTCAGGAGAACACAGCACTGAACGTCTATTTCCCACAAGGGAAAGGCAAATTCGTGCTGAAATCGTAAAGACACGGTTCAGTCAGATATTGTTCAGAACTTTTCAAAATATTGCATCTCATAAATGCACCTTCCTTTTTCTTTCCCTGACCACGTTGTGATCTGGCAGCGTTAAATCATCCTAAACAACAGTCCAGCATAGGAAGGGCTGTCATTCAGATAGTCCAACCTGTACACTTTTTGTCACCCACAATACGTAAAAAACAAATAAAGCATGGAATTAAATACTGCCTTTTTCACAAACTGCTTATCACTTTACTGATACCATGACTATCAAAATGTGCAGTGCGTTTCCCACATCCGAAAGAGGACAGCCGCCTGCCCGCAAGCCCTTCTTAGCAAGCAGGATCCCCCCCAGCACGTGCCCTGCCCTCGGGGACCAGCAGTGGCCCCAGCCCGTTTGCAGCACTGGCGCCTGGCGATGCCTGGTCACGTCCCTAGAACCCTCTTCACCAGCATTGGCTTTGTGCAGCATTGTACCCACTCACAGACAGAGATTTGCAAGTGAACTAGCGAATATGTCCTTTTGCTTCCCAGAAGACACTGGAAGAGGCGGGCAAGCACTTTCTGTAGAACAATGAGCAGCTTAAAGAAGCATGTATTTAATTCTGTGGAAGATAACGGGACGGTTTTCTAGCCTTGTGAATCAAGCTATATTTAACACCTGCAGTAAAATGAGCAGAAGAACAATTTGAGTCTTTTATCTGTTACTGAATTCTCTTAATGAGGATGATATTATAAAGACAGCATATGCCTGTAGGCATTATGAAGCAAAAAACTGACACAATTTTATTTTAAAGAAATAATTTAAAACATTCCAAAACTGTCCCATAATGACGAGGTGTGGGCTGCATGCTGCGCTATTACACGTTTTTTTTGCCCAGTGAAATGTTCTTTTCATGATGCCGCTGTGTGTCAGTGGATATATTGATTATCTCAACAATCTTTTGTTTTCTTAATCTATAGAGTTTTGTGTTGAATATTTGTACATACTGCTTAGCATCTACTTATCTTTTCAAGTTGTGATAATATATAGGAATGCAGTAAATTAAGATGAGAAAGAACTGCAACACAAGTTTCTCCATGATTTATAATCACCGTCGCTATGATATTTAAAAGTGACCTATAGTTATTTACATTACATGAAACCAGATTTTCTCTGACTGTTACAGTCCACTGCTTTTCCGTTCATACCGTGATGATCTAATATTGCTTCTGGGTGTGCTGAAGTTCACAAAAGCTCAATGTACCTTGATATCCTCAAAGTACTACATCTGCTTCAGTGACACGAGCCATTGTGCCACTCAACTCTGGGTATCACGTCGCTGCGTGTTGCTCAGTGACATTAGCAAAAGGTGCCCTGACACAGGCTGTTATGTCAGTCTCCTTGCTGACAATATTAAGAGCTTTTATATAGCACATGTGCATTTGAAGTGACGCCACTGAGCACTGTTGTTCCTTCTGTGATATTTCTATAAAGCTGCGATTTCTCTGTTGATGGAAGAAATGCTTTTAATTAAGGTTGTGTTTTAATTAAGGCTTAATGAAGGAAAAGATATTACCAGTTGTAAATCAACAGAATTTTTCCTAATAGTTTGTATCTAATTGCCTTTTTTCATAATTTAGATTACCTGAGCTTGTTCAATATCAAAGAAATTTGTTGGGCTTGTCACATAAAAAATCCACAGAGCTTTCATCTGAAATAGTCATGAGAAAACAATGTCAAACCACACTTTCCCAGAATCACCTCTGAGGAGAAATTTGGAGGAAAGAAGGGAATCTGGGTGTCTTTTAATACATACAGAACAATGCTTTGTCATACTTGTTTCTTCTTTTGAAATCTCTAAAGATGACTTGAAGTGACTTACAGAAACAGAGCTACCAGCCATTGCACCTTGGCAGGTGCATTTTGCTTACCCTCTGTAGTCAAGTCAGAGCAAGAACTTAATGAAGAGATTGGAGGTTCTTTGGTTTTATTTTTATTTTAAAAAATGCAAAAGAATAATTCAGGTCATTATATGAATTAATACAGCCGTACGGTTTTTGTATCAGACCCCAGGAAACTGTTGTTAACTTGTCATGCTGGTGATATACAGTCACCAAAGTTTTTATTTCCACTTTCAGAACCTGATTTTTAAAGACACCTGCAAATACAAACTTCAGGTGTATTTGAAATTTCAACTATCAGAAGGGTTCCGTCCATCAGCCATACGAATGAATGGTTAATTTAGCTAACAACAACTCATCATTTGCAACTTAAAGAGTGAATGTGTAACGTTTGTAAAAAACTGTGATCATTTGCTAATTTTAATATATATGAACAATCAATTAGCAACTGGGGAAGCAAACAATGTAAGCGGAGTAATTAGTTTCTATTGAGTTATTTGCTTAATTGTAGTAATTTTTAGCATGGCTTTCAAATGTTAAAAAAATGAGTAGTTTTTAAAATGTCTGTATAATTTCAATACACTTTCACATCCATCAGATTTGTTTGAAAAATCCCTCACCACATATGAAAAAGCAACTGTAAATTTACTAAATCATCAAAATTAAATTTAATAAAAAGTAAGCTAAACTTGTTGTTGTTGTTTTTACAATTATATGATTCCACAGTCATAATTTAATGGACACTTAAAGAGTAATCTTATTACAGTTGGAGTTAACAGGAATTGTGGAATCTCAGTTTGATCCAAAAGTCAAAATGAGGATATTATCATAGTTCCCAAAAGTATATCGATATAACAACATAAACGTAATGTGCATCAGTTTGTGCATATGAAATTATTTTCTCAAAATTAAAAAAAGTCGAAAACCTCGAGAAGGGTTGGAAGTGAGCAAGTAATTGGGAATTAGAGAAGGCTGGAAATTCAGCACTGTCAGGAGAAATGCTAAAGGCCCCCTCAGAGAACAACAGAGAAGCTATTAGTCTGTAGAGGCAAAGCATGCACTTCTTCTGCTGCATCTGCTGCAAAAGATTGACCATTAAATCCAGGCTCCTCATGAGTAACCAGCAAGGGGAGAGAGGAATGATGGAGCGGCACCAGGATCTGCTGGTGGTCCCAGGGTAATGGAGCAGGTTGGGACGCTGCAGCAAGCCACATGCTCCAAGGTCCGGGCGTCAGCAGACACACACGGGCTGCTGAAAGGGTGGAACAGGGAAATAAGGAACGATGGACACTGCCTTTTGGGAAATGGCCCCCAAAACCCAGACTCTGAGCGAGGCAGTCACTGGGCTTTGTTCTCCAAGGTGGAGTGGGCCCTGTGAAGCCAGTCCCGAAAAAGTGCATTGAGAGAAGTTACAAAATGTCATTTCACTCACTACCACGCAGGTGGGAGTTATAATTCAGTTTTAAGGATTGACCGTTGCAAAGTGCTAAATACCTTTGGAGAAGTGTTAGGCTCCTTCAGCTTCCCATTTGTACTTGGATTCAAGCACGTCTAACATGTTAACACTCTTCTTTGTTATAATATAGCAATTTGTTAAACAAAAAGAGAGAAATGTTTCTAAGTTGTACATTTACATTGAACAAAAATGAAATCAAGTCCGCATTTTGAATTGCCAATTTACCTGTTTGTTTGTTGGAATTGCTAATATCATGCTAATTATATTTAAATTGCAAAATATATTTAAATAAATGTTCTCCCATGGGATGTTTTAGGTAATAATTAAGCATAATTTCTTCATCTGAAATTCCCAGATTAATTTTTTGATTTTTTTTTCTCTGTGTAGAAACATGAGTTATATGTATATGTCTTTGCTTTAAAGCCTTTTGGTTTCCTCTAAAAGACACTTCAGAGGATTGTGCTGCGGAGCTGCTAATTCTTTATGAGGGTGCTTATGTCTAAGATCCCATAAAGTTTCAGCTTACCATTTCCCCTGTTCATATTCTATGCAAAGCTGCTCTGAGTTATTTTTGTGTTGCATGATCATTCATATAGAGCTTATATTCCACTACTTCTTTTTACAAGGCCTGTGTTTTACAATTTCATTATCGTCCCCACATTTGTGAAGCAGTTAATGGAAATGCATATCTTTTTAACATACTTGCTGTTACCTAATCTTAAAAAAGAAAAAATACTTGTCCACATGTGAAGCATTTGGATAAATAAATTAAAGAAGTTCCAGGGATTGGGAAGGTGTTTGACCCTTTTTTTCTAAGTGGACAAATTTCCCCTGTTTTTCTATGTAACACGAACAGCATAAAAATCTTTTTTTGCATCTACAACTTGTGGTGAAGGTACCTGCATTGCTTTCTGATGATAGATGTCCTTGTTTTTGTCGTGATAACAAACTCAGTTGAAATTAGTCCATGAAGACCTCCTAAAACTTTCAGAGACTCAATCTCTATCCGTTTGCTTTGACGGCTTACATCGCCCTTACCTAGCCTCTAGTGCAGGGTGCTCTTACCACGCTGGGTCCATTTTCCTGGCTGACTGCATGGGACGTTCAGTGACAATCTTCCAAACCGTGATCATCCCAGCGTGGTAAAGTGGGTTTTTCAATCCAGGAAACAACTACTCCCGTTAGCTGCCCTGCATGACACCTTTGGTATATACGGCCCTTGTAAGATCAGCTGTGGTAGTTTTTTACAGCAGAATTGTGAGGATTAAAGATAGTGGATTTAGGGGATTTTTATCTGGAGTCCCGCTTTTGGAATTTCCTATTTAGGAAAATTCAACAGAGCAAAATGTGGCTAGCTTAACATTACAGACCAGTGCCTTTAATTTTTTTTATTATTATTGTTTAGAGTGTTTATTATAGGTATTTTTTTGGCTTACAGCTCAGTTCTGTTTAAAGATGTATATTGACCATTGTTATAATTAATTGCTGTAAATACACTGCATGCATGTTTATCCAGATGACTTTATCTGCAGTGTTTTATTCATTAAAAGACAGTATTCTTTCAAACTTGTTGCTTTTAACTACTCATTTGCAAGATAAACAAAGTAAGACTGAAACTGTGGTGTCAGAGTACAGAAATACTGCTCATGTGTTAATCACCAAGAGAATAATATTAATTATATTTAATACAGTATGCATGACACTAGATACAATATGTCAGTAAAGTGTACATTTTATTAACAGCATTATTTCACAGGAACAGAAAGAAACATGGACCATATTTTCAGTTCTTTATCATAGTATTTTTATGTACCTTTTAATTTTTTATTACATTTAGAACTAATTAAGTTTTGCTACCCTAATTAAAAAATAGAAAAATAAAAGCTAAATGCAAGTGTTCTTCGGCCAGTGGAACCCTTCTGTAAACTTCCATATTATTGAGGCTAACAGAAACTGTTACCTTGAAAACTTGCTCATTCGCTTGCGCTGATATAAGTTGAAGTAGAGCCCAAGGGAAACAGAAGTCACAGAGTGACTTTTTGTGTGAAAATACAGACAACATAGAAGACTCATTGCTACAGATAAACCAGAACCAATTCCTAGAGGACTTTTTGTAATAGTTTTGGGCAACTGCATTAGAAAGTTGGTCTGTATAGCAAGATGTTGTGAGCTTCATATTAATGAAGGGCATTAAGGAGATTCTAATTATGGTGCCTGGTTTGAAAAATTAATCTAAGATTTAAAAATCTGAGATGTTTGAAGTAAGCGTGACTGTAGCCTCTAGTCATTCAGAAAAGATGGTGACTAAAATCTTTGTTAAAAAAATGTTATGAATGCTACTGCATTTTATTATTAAGGCTGTAAAATACCATATGTGTTCAGGACTTGTTAACTCTCTGTAAGTACATAAATTGTTTTACTAAATGGATTCTCCAAAGATGCATAATTCTAATTATAAGCTCTGTGCCCTTGCACCTCTTTTCTTGATCATCAGGCTACGAAATTCTTGCACAGAAGGGCTCATTCTAAGAGTACGATAAAATTATCACAATTCTCCAGTATAAGTTTTTAAAAGTTTGAAAATACTGTTTGAATAGTGGAGGTTGTCTGGGTAAGGGAATGCCACAAAGGTTCACTGCAGTTTTCATCAGCGCTGAGTCCACTGAGCAGTCGAGTACTCTGTTGGGCTGAGCTGAATCCCCTTCCTGCTCCACTGACATGATCCCCACTGACTCTTCAAGGAATCTAGAAATCCACATTCAGACATTGCACATCTGGGTATCTCAACCTGGAACCGAATCCTGCCCTAATCTCTCTTACCAACATGATCTTTTCTTTTCCTTTTCCTTCAGAATATTCCATCAGCCGTCGTGCAGTGTCAGTGTCATTTCTTACTGCTAATGCAGATATGAACTAAAATCTGGAGTTTTTTACAGGATAAATATAAAGGGCATTAACAGCATGCAAGCAAAATGGTTTTCAAGAAATTTAATAAATTCTCTCCCGCCCCCACACACACACTTCTTTATCAAATTTAGCTACCAGATTTAGCTGAGACTTCTCAGAGGTGTATTCCAGGCAGACAAACAGACAAATGTAACTTTATATACTTCATTTTCTTAGGAAATCTACTTAAACATACTATTTTAATTTCTTTATTTTCTTTATCTATTAGCCTCACTTTCCATTTCTGTTTGACAAGTAGGTATTCTATATTCATGTATGCTATTATGTCATTTTTTTGCTAAAATATTCACATATTCGTAACCATTCCTCTTCAGTAAATCTCATTGAGAGCACCCGATCTTGGGAAACAAATATATCCACTCACCTTGCTGAAAATGTTTATGTTACATTAATTCATATTAGATAAGATGTAATAAATATTTATTACTTTTGCTGGTTAATTTTTTTACGTATGTCAGGTATCATTGAACAGAAGCTCTGTCTCCTGTTTTCTTATTGTTAAAATCGAAGCAGTTGTCTCCAAGTCAGGCATAAGGAACATAACTCAGAGCAGCAGGATGTGGAATCCTAAGAGATTCTTACTGTAAGAGAACTATGTACATGGCCACAAATTGCTGTTGAGCTGGTGAACGAGCATAATTAGCACCCACACCCTCTCGGCTCTTTGGCTTTCGAAGGTAGCACGTCTAGTCCCCTTCTTCAACATGGCTCATCAGACCAGGATTTTCAGGTGACCCCAATCTGTATATAAACTGGATGTATCAGATCTCTGGGCCAACAACAGCTGATGACAGAGCGCCTTGGCAACTAGTGCTTAATACGTGTGTGACTATGCCCTTCGTATGTCTCTTGGCAAATACCACATACGTGTCAGAAACTGAATTTAGAAGTGGCTGGACTGTTTCAGAATTCACAGTCTCACCTGAAGATGGAGAATGCCAGGTGCCGTCCCATTGCCTTTCACACACGCAGGCCAGCTGCATGATTTCCTGTATGATATTTGCTGTTGCGTGATTCCCATGTATGTCCATGTCGATACAAAATATGTTTCTAGGAATCACTGTAAAGCGAGTGAACCTGTGTCTTTGTGTGAGATGGGCTGTCTATGTGTTTTTCTCTAACCAGTTGTCTGAATGCCCAAAGGAACAATAACCAGCCCTGATTTCAAAACCAAAGTGGGTTGTTACTATTTTAGTAGAATTCAGCAGTGGTTTAAGCTGGATCTTGTTGTTATATGTACCATGACTAATTAATTTAAAAGGCTTTTGTAGGGAGCTGTGTGCAGAGATGTTTTTCTTGATGTCGCCTGACTTCACTCTTTGATTCAAGTAGTTTAAGTCTGCTTTCCCAATGGGTGTTTGATTTTAGGGCATTCCAGCATGGTCTAGACAGCGTCCGCTCTGCTAAATGTTCAGGACAATTAGTAGATGACTGAGAGGCAGTGAAGCATGGAAATTGGCTCAGAAGTCTGTTTTCTTTGTAATTGTGAGGGATAAGAACAAACTCTTTCAATTCTGGACAAATTAAAGATTTTTGGAGAGGAAATAAAATGTATGATTTTTTTGGGGACAATAGCCTTATCCTGACTACCCTCTCTGAAGAAACTGTCTTAGCTCCCTGCTTTAGTTTACTCTTACATCATTCCCTATATACAAAAAATCAGACAAGCCCAACAAACCTTATAGTCTATCTTACGTGTCTGGGTGAGACATGAATTCCAAGAAATAGCTGTTGGGCCCTAGGTGAAGCGCCAAAATGAAAAGCCTGCAGAGCAGGCAGGGTCTTGGGAGAGTCTTGGGAGAGTCTTGGGAGGCAAGAGAAGAAGGGCTCGTTTGCTCAGTCAAGCAGGCCAAGCTTGCAGAAGCACACACTGTTGTTTTCTGCTGGTGTTGGCTGCCGTATAAAGATACAAACTGATCTTGGAAGAGCAATGGCAAAATTTGTGAGCCCAGAAGTTCAAGCTTGATTCCTTCCTGCATTATACATGTCATGAAGTTTTCTTACGGGGAGTATGAACATTTATCAGAACGTTTTGCAGACAGTACATGGATGGGGCAAGTGCTAGAAGTGCCTTCCTTGTCAGAGGGCCTGAAAGGCCCTGTTGAATGCCCGAGGATAATCCATCTGTGTTGCAGAAGACTGCAATCACAGCAGTCTGGAAACACGCTCAGAACCCACAACACGAACACAAACAGAGCGCTGCTAGAGGCTACAGTGCACTGCCTACATCAGCCTTTGTCTCTGTGCTAGCAACACGTTGTCTACAAATTCCCTATATCATGCTATGGTGTAGCTACACTCAGTTGCTATAAAATGTTAAACAAATAATTATTAAAATAGTTTATCTTTCAGAGAAATTTGTTTTGTTCCGGTACTGTGTACAACAATGTTTTCCAATATTTTCCACGTGTAATTCTTTCCCGTAAGAAGATCTCCTTAAACAACATTAAATTATTTAATGAAAAAAAATCTTAAATCTTTCATTTTCTTCTACATCTTCTAAGGTCTTCTAAGGTTTTTTTTCTTTTTAGCCCTTAATCATAGAAACATACACCATTGCCCACTAGCATCTTGCTGAAGATCACCAACATTGCAATAAGCCTTTCCCAAAGCAAACACTGTAACGTCAATCAGTAACATATTTCTTTTGGTCGTTAAACAATGCAGGTTCACTGACATATTTTTGGCTGCCATTTTTTCCCTTGGAAGTAATCTGCTCTGAAGAATATCCTTTATATTAAAATTAAGGAGCCTTCTGTGTTCCCCAGTACCAGTCAAAAACTGCAGAACCACAACAGACAAATCAGTGAATAAGACTCATTTTAATCTGTATATTTTCACTTAAAACATGAATTTCTTTCTGCTATATTCAAGTTCTGCTAAGGCTAGTTAGAAAGAAGCCTGCTGTAATCTAACTCTGTATAACAGTAACACATTTTTCTTTGCGATCAACATTATTATTTGAATAAATTTAACATAATCTAGGTTACATAAGAGTTTTGAAATCTATTTAAAATAAAGATTTCTTCAAGGTGTGGTTTAGTGCTGAATCTAGTTCCGCTGTAATTAAAAAAGCCTCAGTGCGTATATAGTAGGAAAATTAAACCTTATTGAAAGATGTAAAATGGACTTTGTTATTATGCTTCTGGAGCTCTTTCATTCACTGAAGCATGGACAGAAAATAATGGGCAGTATTTAAAAGCCCGAAGTGCTTTATTCATCATCCCCTTTGCATTTCTAATTTTCGGAACCTGATGTTGCAATGTTGTAGTGATGGCAGCTAATGATAACTGTTTTAATCTTATTGGCTGTCTTTACTTTTTGATCCTACAATGTGCTTGACACGTCTTTGGGGTTTGTGACTTGTTTTGCTGTACACGCAGAGCTTGGTGACACAAGGTGCAAACCTGCATCCTTACACATACTAGGTACCATCACCTCACACCAGGAGCATACGTTGCCAGCCTAACTAGTCACAACAGGTCCAACAGTGGGTGACAGGAAGGACTTCAGCTTGTGCAGACAGGAAGATAACTGTTGCATTCAAAAGTTTATATTCTGGAGGTCCTGTGGAAAAGACTGCACAACCAATATTGCATACTTCTACAGCATAATTGCCATAATGGAACAAAGCCTGTCTTACTTGTCTTACAGTTTAATTTCTAGATACTTGCCTTTGAATTCTACAAGTGCAATACATATATGTTCAGTGAAATAATCGTCTTTCATATGAATTAGAAGAATAATCACTGAACAATATTGTTCATTTTATGCTAGTGCTTTTTAAAATGCAGTAGTTACGAGAAAAATAGAACAGAATAATATCACATACGATGCTGAAATATAGTATAATTAATATTTCAAGTGAGAATATAAATTTTATGTACATTTTTAAGTGTTAGAATTAAAATGTAAAATATGCAAACTAAAGACTATGATAATAATTTCTTAAGTGCTGCGATCTAATTAGTGGTATGGTACATATGCCTTAAGTTGTGAAACTGAAATTCAAAGGGCTGACAAGGTCAAGAGGTGGTAAGAAACAAACCTCTGCTTTCACTGGCAAAGGCAGCTCTAGAACATATAAACTGTTAGTCTTCCAGCAGACCTCTACCCTATGGTTTGTTTTCATGAACTATTTCCATCTGGTGAAATATTACTTTTCTAAGAGGTCACACAGGAGATTTTATTATGTTAAATGACATTTAAATACTTCTCTGTACAGTTTAATTTGTCAGGTATTTTGTAAACTATATTGAGTTATTCTGAGAATCTTTTTTCTGGCTGAGTATCTAAATTACCCAAGTTAAATGGGAGAGAAATAGCCTCTCTATGGAATAGGTAAGAGTAATCAAACAGGATAGTAAAAAATCTTCCTTCTCTCTCTCTCAAGTGATGTCTCCCTCTTTATGTCCTATCCCCTTGCTCCCTCTCTCTTTTCAGGGGAAAAAAAATCCCAGAACCACACCTTAAAAATCATTATTCACTATTACATAAATAAGAGCCAGTTCTGACACTACTGAATGCTATCGACTCTCCCAGCGGAAGACATCTTCCAGTGACCAAGAGAGCAATGACTGCACAGAAATTCCGTCTTGCTTCTTAAATAGTAAAACAAATTTAACCATCTCTTACCGGAAGAATCTGTTACATTATTGCTGTGATGCATCAAATGTAGATCTTTCCAAAAAGTGTAAGACGCAGGCATACCTCTTATTAGCTTTTCAGGTATTCCATAGGACCTTGTTACAATGCACAGAGTTTTGAAAAATTGCTTAGAAGTCTTATCTATAAATCTGCAATATATCCAGAACTTAGAATGTGTCTAAGAACTGAATGTTCTAATTCAAACCTACCGAACCAAAGAAAATACTGTATTAACTTTGAGATAGACAAAAAATACAGGCTGCAGCAGGTTTGCAGCACTGGTTCACTGCAGACAGTGGCATGTTTTCTGTCTGGATAAGACTGAAGAACATACAGTTGTGTGGCAGACTCAGGTCCACACCAGCAATGACTGTAGGCACCTAAAAGCAGGATTTAGCTGAACATTAAATGCTGAAATTGCAAAAATGCCTACACAATTGCTGCCTGAACCCAGCAAACAAAATTTAAGTCATCTTGTCTGACCTGAAAATTTGTCACACAGCTATGGTTGCAATTAGTTCACATAATCTGGTCTGGTCTTTTTGTACTTTGAGATGCCATCTTCCTAAATTGAGAGCCTATATTCTATTTACAGCCAGTGGGAGTGAGTCATTTGCTTGTGAAAGCCTTCAGAGGTGATCATAGCTACCTGAATTTAGACCTGCAGGAATGCTCTCTTGGTTTTTCACTTGCTTACTTTTCTCTGTAAAATATGTAGGCATCTACGCCCCTTCATTTTACATGTTGAAGCTTTATCACTCCATAGCAAGGAATGCAGTATTTGTGGGTCTGCAGCCATTTGTAAATGAAAAAGTTATTGTTTACTGAACTGAACAGACATTATTTGCAATAAATTCTGTGAAATGGGAGTCTGGGGCTCTAGCCCTTACTTCAGGATTTCTGTCGATTTTTTTCCAAACGTTTTTGCACCCAATCTCTTTTCATATAAAGATATACAGGAGGAACTATTCACGCCGTGAATGTAAGCCACTCACTGCCAGATGGGCTACCAGCCTCAGGGTTATTGCAGAAAAGACGGACATTAATTTTCTGGCTAATTCTGTGTAATGCTCACAGGGAGTGGGGATTTTTGGGTTCCTGTGTTGAGGAATGCTGATGAATTTTACATGGAACACTAGCTGTCTAATGTAGGTATGATTTGTCTGAAGGAAAGGATGGAAGCCAGAATCCCTTCAGCTAGCTAGCTTGCTCCAGTGGTTACTGGAATACAAAAACATGCATCTTCAGATCCATTCTGAGCAGTGGTACAGGTTGATCTGGAAGCAATAAAAACTATTTATGACTAGTTTAGAACTTTGTTGATGGGGTTCTCACCTAAGAAACAGAAGAAGCAGGTTTAAAACACCAAAGGTGAAAGAAAGACAAGTCTCACACCAAGATTAATCCATTGAGTTATCGAGTACTTCACTAGGCTCCTAGAGAAACAGTCGTTCTACAGGAAGGATTCTACTCCCTACAGGAGATTTTGGCATCTAATTCACTTAAGTAGAAAGGATATCCTTTTGGAGTGACTCCTATGTACCCATTCTTATCACATGACATTACAGGGATCCTCGAGTAGGAGAAGGTTTTGGACTGTGAATCCTTAGTTGAAAGCTATACCAGTCTTCAGTAAGTTATGTAAGGTATCACCAACCTTTCCCAGATGGTGAACTTACTGTACTGTTTTCTGTCATCTTCAGGGTTGAGGCATCTAATTTTCCCTATACAGTGCGTAAAAACTTTAGATGCCCAATGCAGTTGAAGTTTGCCTTAGGGATCAGACACCCAAAAGCAGGTCCTGCAAAGCTATGAAATTACTACCTATGTCTCTACTGTATGTGGCTCAGCAGCTAAACATTCTAAAACAGAATAATTTTGAAAAAATCTTTACTTGTAAAGAGAAAATGTTGCATAATAGTTTGGATTTACTTGTAATAGTTTACGATTTACTTATTGCAAAGCTATTGGAAAATGCTTTATATATATATATATACATATATATATAAAGGAACTAAAAGCTAGTTGTAAAAAAAAGTTGAAGTAACAAATGCAGTCCAAGCTAACTTATGCTGTTTAGGTGAGTTCATGTTTTACCTTAAAATTCCTTAGGATGCTCCTTCCTTACGCCTACAGAAATGTTTAGATGTTGTGAATGACTCAGTAAACTGAGGGCACTAAAAGACTATTCCTGTATTAGCAAGTAATGAGGTGTGATAGGGGCAGACCGCTAGACAGAAGTGGCTGATGCTGAGAATCCTGCACCTCTGTATCTTATAGTGTCAGAGGCTTTGCTTCAGGTTAGATTTAGTCTGGCTCCCGGGCAAAAAGCTTCCACTAAAGGGGACTCAAAGTTCACTGAAGATGAAGAGTGTTATGTGCACACTGGATGACTCAGTGGTGATGTAGCTAACGGGCTGGTTTTTAACCTAATGCCCCCTTGAAGCACTGGGAATATCTAGTTCACATACATCAAAACTGCTCGGAGATCCAAACCTGCACATGGTAAGTGGAGACAATGACAGGCTCACAGCAAAATCACACTGTTTCTCTGACCCAGTTTGCTAATACAGCCAGTGACATAAAACACAGCTGGGCAGCACCAAATTCCTCACTAAATGCTGTTGTATTTGCTTTTAAGTCTTGGGGATGCTGGTGCACAACAGAAAGGTGAAATCCACAGTGCCATAAAATACATAGAAAGTTATTGGGCAAAAGTTCTTTATAATCTTTAGAGAAACCTGTTCAATCTTTGAAAAGTCAAACAGATGAGCTTTAACTTTGCTTGTGGATTGCATACCATCCACATACATTATTGGTCTCTTTCATATTTGTTACAAATTTTTTATACAAGAGCCAGACAGTATAACTATTCACAGATATGTCAACATCCACAATGTTTCACTCCGGGGCATCTCATTTTATTACAGACTTTGACTGAAAAGATTCTGTCATTTTGATTTGAAATCTATATATGCATTTGTTTACATTTACTCACAGCTTATTTTCAGTGGAGATAAGATATCCGGGTTTAGTTGTAAAAGTGCTAATCTCTAATTTTTCGCCGAAATCAGTACTGGTTATCAAGTAGTAGCAGGTGCTTTTACTGTAAGTCCATGTAAGTAATGAAATAGCAATATTCTAGAAGATAGCTCAGGAAGATCACAAGGGAAAAAAAGCAAGATCATAATAATAACTTGCCTGAAAATTAATTATGAATTAAGATTCAGTGTCTGACACCTACATGAAATAGTGTGAAGGTCTTAATAATCAAAAGGTTAGAAAGAGAAAAACAAATACAGAGCATTAATATTTAGTAAAGCTGCAAAACAAACTAAATGAAGAGATCATTATCAATTGTGAAAATTACAGCCTTCCTGCAAATTATACATAAATGCGTAGAGGAATAATTGATGGTAGAAACTTGGAAAGATTAGATAAACCTTGGTTTATTGCTTTACTGGCAGACAAGAACTATTCAATTTGGTGATAAAGCATGTTATAATAAAAAAATCAGTAGGACCAGTAGTATTAACAGTGTGTTTTACAGTAAACAACCAGGAACCTTTCCCAACCACTGCCTACAATAAGACCCCACAATAGTAATGACAGCTGAATGTATGAATGAAATACCTTAGCCAGACACTCCACTTTCACAGTTAGAAGAAATGTTGAATCTTTCACATCCTACTAAATTGTGCGGAGTCTAGGCTGGGGTTCTCAGTTCACACCCCAATTTAAAAAAAAAAAAAAAAATTCATCTATACTGTTACTTTGCAAAACCACTCACTTTTGTCTCAATTCCTCCTGGAGTACATGCATGGGAGTTATTTGGAACAGATGAAAAGATAAATGGGATTAAGCAAGTAATTTATCTTGATTGTAAAATAGAACAGGATTTTATCAACACATGGAAGAATTATTTGTGATTTTCTATTTATTGAGAGCGAATATTGCGCTATTACGTAAAAGGAGTGTATCAGAATGAGTAGTGACTCTGACTACACTGACAAATTAAGGCCACATAACAGATCTGAGTTTCCTGAATAATGAGCAATTAAGGAATCTATTGGCTGGTTGATATTTACTGCTGCTCCTTTTATGTCTCACAAACAGGAGTAATCTAATAAAAAGAATATGACATGGTGGCCTCTGCAGACTTAGAAAAATGCTTAAAGATTTTTTAAATGTTGTTTATGATGTGGCTTTTCAGTGCATGCATTAAAACATAGTCAAATCTGTACACAAGAAGAAATTAAACTAAGTAGTGAAGGTGCTCTTCTGGTGTTACTGTCTTCTTGGGTAGCTTTTCAAAATATTCTGCAATTCCAAAAATTGTGAAGGCCTGTATTTTAAGCTTTATCCCCGAACTAACAACAGCTAAGTGATGAGTTCAGAAGGAATAAGGCAGATGTTCTGCAAAAAGACTTACAAGGTTCTTGAGGCTTACGGTTTCAATTCAGATCAACAACTGTCAAATTGCTTCACAGGATAAAAACAGAAAAAACTCCATACTGGGACATCAATGTAAAATAAACCTTCCTTTCTATTTAGCACTGAAAGACCTTAGCATGGTATCCAGTTTTGGATTCTGGACCTCAAATTCAATATGTAGCAACTGGAGGGAAGCCAGCTTAAAAAAAAATACATTGATCTTATATTAAAGATTCAAGAGAAGGAAAGAATGAAGTGATGTAGTAAAAAAAAAAAAAATTACATATAGATATAAAAAATAAAACCAGAAGAGTTTTGTTGGGTGGGGTTTAATTTCCATATACCATATTTACTAACATTAGTACTTGTCTATAGAAGAATGTGGTGGGAAAGTAAGAATCTGTGCAAAATACATGACTGGAAAAATATTATCCTCTTTTATTTTTCTCTTTTTTTTTCCTCACCACCACTGGCTGTGGTGATGGCTAGTGTGAACTGAGTGTCTAGTTTGGGTTATCTGCTTCTTGGTGAGAGGAACTCCTGAAACAGCGATCTTAATTGTTCCTTTTTATAATTTTTAATTCATGGTTTGGTTTTCTTGTTCTTTTGGCAAGCTAGACTTGAATACTAATGCTCTACATTTATTTAGCACTTTGTTTTCATTTGGGCTAGATTTTTTTCAACTATGATAATATGTGCTGGATACTACCAGTACATATTTAAAGTACAAGTGAGAGGTCAATCAATTGTGGTTTTGTTACATATTAATAGTTTATATGTTGTTGTTCAGAAATGTAAGATATTAGGCATGATACTTATAAGTAATACCTAAAAGACTTTACTGGAAATAAATATGACTAATTCATTTCAATATTAGTATTTTAAAAATCTAATTAACCAATTATTCCTCTGTGCACAAGTATATGAGCTTTCCTGTACTCCTCTCTTGACAAGGCAGCTGCCAAACAGTTTTCTTTTTCAGCTTGTTGTAGTGGCTCAGACTGACATGATATTTAGCATGGCATTTTCAGCTGCTATTTTTTCTGCTAAATTTCCAGTGTTACGAGAATAGTGCTTATTCAAAAAGCATGTGTTTACTATGCAAATACTCCACAATACCAATATCATTAGTCTAAAATAGAGGGCTTGGTACCTTTCAGAAGAAAAACGTAGGATGTTCAGAGGTGTTCAGGAAGGATGAACTGAGGCAATGGCCCTAAAAAGATCCCTGCAATTCAAGCAGAAGGATCAGTTTCTGGCAGCTCGTGGCAGTAGCAGCTAACTATACCACCCATGGCTTAAAGTTTAAATTGGGTAGCGTTGTGTAGTACTGTGGAGTAAGCCATATTGTTCTCCTAAGACTAAATTCCATTTGAATAGCAACATAGTATTGAAAAGTCCAATATTTTCTCATAATTTATTTCTTATATTCAATGAGGAATTTTCCTTGTTGCAACTCCAGACTATTGTATCTCATCCCTCCACTCAGAAAGGAATACGTTTCCATCTTCTGTATTAAGAACTTCCTCCCAGGTCATAAACTACTGCTTTATGTTATGGTTTTACTGCCTTTTCTCCAGTTTCCTCATCCTCTTCCTCATACAGGCCACATCCTTCTGCCCCCAAGCATTTTAATGGCCTGTTGCTGGAGTCAATCATTTAAATTTGTCAGTATTTGTGAGTTGGGTTTTTTGGGGATAATTCCTTTTTACTAGTCTCTGGAAATATTATATATCTCAACTAATTTTAGCTATGTAAAATTAGGCAGGAGGTCAGGCCAGCTTCATTCAGAATCAATGAAAGAAGAATGATTCGTCCTATCCAAAGAGATGTCTCTCTTACTTCACAATCTATTATTTTTTTAATCTATGTCTTCAATGCTATCACTTAAATGATTATATCTGGATTTTATAAGCCTATTCTAATCCTCCTTCTTGTTAACTTATTTGTCTAATCTTGTTTCACTATCATGCTCCTGCTATTTTGTTCAGCTATTAATAAAGATTTCTGATAAGACTAGTCCAAAACCTGGACTTGAACACACTGATAGTAGTTTCCCTCCTGTCTGGCACTTCCTTTTCATGTAGTCAAATATTTAGTGAATTTAGATCTGCTGACTTCTGAATTTTATCAGTGTATTATCTGCCGTGGATCTTTAAATTCTTTACCTCTCAATCATCACACAGTTAATGTAAATCTAAGACGCTGTGATTTGCAAAATTATATGTATTATTCTGTTCAGTCATAACTGAATTTGTCTCCTAGATGAAGGATATGGTTAGAATTACTCTGGAGTCTTCCACTGAGAGGTCTTTTTTCAATAGAAAAGGTACTATTTTATCGATATTTTATTTACTTAATTCCGTAAAACATAGAAAAGGAAATAGCTCACAACTTGAGGACCGTTTTTTTCTTAAAATAAAAAAGACACTACAATTTCAGCTGCTACCACCTGTATCAGAATAGACAATTTTTCAGGAATTACCTCCTGAGATGCAGAGAGTTAAATCTGTCCATTTTTTATTCATTATTCCTTGAAGTCTCAAAACCTCCCGTCACAGGCAAAAGATGACATCCCACAAATTCTTGTCCAGAAGTCAAAAAAGGACTCTTTTTTTTAGACATGAGCATTTTCATAGAACAGAAAAAAATATTTCCCAAGCACACATATCCAGACAGGAATCACTATCTGTTTTTTACCTGTCTAGAAGGAGCAGCCAAAAATGAAATGTAGCCATAAAGAACATATTAAAATTGCTTTAGATATCATAAATAGAATAAATGTTGCATGAGAGCCTGTATTCTCACACCAGTTGTTCTTGTTTTTAATACGATAACAAAACCAAAAGCACTTACAGAATAGATACTGTTATGAAAGGAAAAGTGGCTTATTTTGATAGGTGGAGTTTCATCATTAAATGATGCATCCCAGATCAAATGACACTGACAACATAAGAGCTTTTAATACTACCAAACATATGGAAATCAAAAGATGAAAGTGCTCTCATTCTGCAATATTGAGTAACACTATTTCATCCACAAATCAGTAAAATGGAGGTTTTGTGTTTGGCCAGCAGGTAACAATAAAAGCGCAGCTACAGATCTGTAGCAGATAAGGCTGAAACAACTTCATTAGGTTATTTAGTCCATCTACCTCTTTCATACCATGATCAAATACAGGTTTATAGGGAAAAGAGGGTGAATAACAACAGATTGCAAGCACTAGAGTCTGCTAGTAAGGAAATGTAATAACACACCACCCTCCCACCCCCACAGCCCCTCTCCAGCATTAAAATAAGTGATAGCTAACTGAATAGAAAAAGAACAGAGAAGGAAGGGAAATCAAATCTTTTCACTGTAGTATGGAATAACAAAGTGTTTGGTAGGAAAAACAGAAACCACACCAAAGAGGTTTTTCTGTTTGTTTGGCTTTTGTATTTTGAAAATATAAAAAAGCATAAACAACCATAAATCTAAAGAAAACAGAAGAGAAAGTAGCTTAAAAAAAAGTACGATGAGAGAGAACAAATAGCTCTCATTTTTCTTAGCATTCCTCTTCGTTATTCCAGTTGTTGTTCTTCTTCTTTTTTCCCATTTTTAGGGTGATATGTCACTAAGTATCCTCTCCTTTCCTCTTTTGCTTTCTCTTTCCTTATGAATTTGCATTTGGAACTTCAGGGATCATTTTTGTTTAGTCATTTGAAACAGAGACACTGCATTCACATTGAAAATTGGCTTCTGAACAAACCTTTCTTCTCTAAACCATGATGGTTTTGTTAACAGCAATGGCAGGAAAGGGAGCATTCATAGTTTGTTTGTGTTCCATCTTCTTCGCTGGCATTCGTCTTTTTATTCTAGTTCACTAGCAGAGAGAATTGCCATTAATCTTACACATTTTTCTCAGTTGCCTTTCTCACCCCCATCCCATCTCTCAGTCCAGGCAGCTTTTTTTGTGATGGGTGTTTCAAAAAGACAAACTTTAGCCATGGAGGTTAATCTGTCTAGGCTTCTTTCATAGCCATTGGAGAGAAACAGACTGTTTTAAACATTGATTCAATGTCGGAGCTGAATGCTGGAGAATGGTTTACTCCTTCATTTGCTACATGCAGCTCAATAGAACCTGGAATGTAAAATAGAAATAAAAGATTTTTCCATAGAAAATGGATTATTTTCGTTCAGTTCATTATTCAATAGTGTCTACCAATGTTGCCTGTAACCTCTTCCTTGAGAATTGGTGGGAGAGTCTTTGCCAGGTCAGCCAAATTCTCTTAGTGTTAACTAAGGTTAAATAACTAAGGCTACCTCCTTTTCCCATAAAACATGGCATTCCCTCCCATGGCTTATTTCTTCCTCATCTCTTTTGAACAATTAGTCTTCACTTGCATCTTCTGCTTTTCTTTCTCAGTTGGGTAGATGGCTCCCATGAAGACCATGATTATTTTGGTCTCAGTGGTTCTCTTGCTTTTTGTATGTGTTCTGTCACCCATTTGCATAGTAGTTACTGATCCTTGCTATTTCATACTTCTCTTACTCATTTCCTTACCACCCATTACTGGGAGAGGTATGTAACCGCAATATTAACACTTTGTCAGGGGAATAGCTAAGTAACACTGTAGCCCATGGCATGACTATTCCACGGGTGTGGAATCTTCCACAATGCTTTGTTCTTAAAACCTTTCTCTGGCCACAAAGGTCATCAGAGACTTGGGAAGATATTTCACCAAAGCCATCTTATTCCATATTAAAATAACAAGTTGGCACTTTCATGAGAAAAAGCTGAGCTTGACTAACCGTTCTATATAAATATGAGCCAGTGATAATAAAAATATAACAAACTACAAAGAAATTCTCAGCAATGGGTTTAACTAATACTCCTATTCAAATTGATGAGAAAAATTCACAAGAAGAGTAAGGTTCTCATTGGGTTAAGATGGGAAAAAAAACCCAAAAAGTTCTCTTGCAATAGCAATTCCTTCAGTATTGACTTCCTCCGTGTCAAACAATGTTAACTCTGCCCCCTCCTCTTTTTGTAGGTACTTATGGGCAGCCTGTAGGCTGCTTGTAGCAATGGATGTCAGCACCCTGCAGACCACCTGAGCGTGCTGGTGGTATCAAATACTGCGTTAAACATAAACAAAACTAAAACTATTACCTGTGTTCAGATATTCAGGATCCTGCATCCCCTGGACACTCGTGGATAACTCAGGACAGCTTCAGGCAGCTCTCACAAGACCATCGGCGGGAATAAGCAAGATGCAATAGTGTAACAGATAATGCAGAGCATCAACACTTTACTGCAGAGTTCTTATGCATTTAATGGCAGAATTTCCTTAATGTTCACCTTGCTTCAGGTAACAAGTCAACACCCATTGCTTGGGGCTAAGGTATAAATATTACAACAAAATTTTAAAAGAAAGTTTACTGAAATTAAAAGTATGAGCAAAAAAGACTTTGCACACATCCTTTCTTTGGAAGAAGCGCTTTGAATGAGAACATTTCAAACTAGCAAAATATGACTCACCTAAACACAGTTGTTCAGGCAAGTCATCCATAAGAAACAATTTGTTCCGAACTAAAAATGATATTGCTATAGATAACATCAATGATGATCACAAGCCCTGAAATGATATATTATATATGTAAGGATTAAAGGACAGGAGAACAAGATAGAATTTTCTGATAGGAGGAGCTCAAGCATCAAATTATGCATCCTAGGGCAAACCTCTCCCGAGGTGACTTAAAACGTAATCACAGAAAATGCTCAGAAAGAAAGATGAAATATCTCTCAGTTAAGACATATTTCTATACTGACTTTTGGGATGTGATACTTCAGGCTGAAGCTACCAAAATTTGTTCACTATTAAACTTAACAGGAGATTATTCAGCTTCATTACTTTTGAATTTGTTTAAGATCTGATCAGAGGGCACATTGATAAGGTGGCACCATAAAGAGAGCAATTTGAAGTTAATCATTAAAATCTGTATGCATAGTAGCAACTTGAGGAAGATCACAATGAGAATTCAGTAGTAAATTACACTATATACTGCAACAGGATATGTATGAGGTAAGGATATACAGAAAAATAATGATAAACTGACATTTCAGCATAATGATTTTTTGCTCTAAAAGTTAAGAAAAACGTTCTGGTTCTAAAAGTCAGTGTACTCTGACGTTCATTAACTTCTCTACCAAAGAATCAGAGAATCACAGAACGGTAGGTATTGGAAGGGACCTCTGTGGGTCATCTAGTCCAACCCTCCTGCCGAAGCAGGGTCACCTACAGTAGGCTGTAGAGGACCTTGTCCAGGCAGG
>Ga0065711_1029627_pt1 | contig 35443 bp, 22 predicted proteins | sample Hoacrofraction12_FD_59098 | JGI IMG/M metagenome (GOLD analysis project Ga0065711, IMG submission 59098) | Hoatzin crop microbial communities from Cojedes, Venezuela - Epithelial fraction 12 v2 (version 2) | ecosystem: Host-associated > Birds > Digestive system > Esophagus > Crop | place... | reverse complement strand
AGCCGCGGGAGGCGGTGCGGGTACCCGCGGGCGCGGTGCCGCGCGGGGGCACTGTGACATCACAACGGAGCGGCGCCGCGGGGAGTGTGCCCCGCCGACCGCCCCCGCCCCGCTGCGTCCCCCGACGGCGCTCCCGCCGCTGCCGTCGGAGGCTGCCTGCGCTCACCCGCCTTCCCTCTCCGGCGGTATCCGCAGTCCGCTTCTTTTTTCCTTAAAAAAAAAAAGCAAAATCGAAAGCCAAATCAAACGCTGACTTCAAGGGTGTTCTTCTCGGGCCGGAGCTCGGCGAACCCCGGGTGAAGACACCCGAGCTTGCCATCTTTGTTCCGACCCCGGCCGCACGCAGACCACGGCACACCCCGGTGCCACGCCGAGCTGGGCAGTCCGACAGCCCGGCACAGAGCCCTGCCTCCCGTATCCCTCCCAGCAGCGCGCCGTCCACGTTCACCGCTGCTGGAAGAGCCAGCCAGGCACCAAAAGCCCGCCGATGTCAAGACAATATCCAAGAAGGATCAACGCCGCAGGAGATCAGCCCGTTGGGGCACACCTGGTTCCGGTTTACGTCCACTCTGCTTGCAGACATTGGTCCAAATCACCCGCGTTGTTCTGTTCCTATCCACGGGCTAACGTACGGCTGGGAGTCGGGTCGTCTGACTGCTTTGCGGGCGCTTATCTCTCACCGTGCTCCACACAGGCAGAAACACTTCTAGATCTGGCTCTGGGAGAGCAGACAATGGTCCAAGTGACTTTAGGTAAACACCTTTTTGCCTTTGAAGAATGTGAGAGTACGTTGTGTACCTTCTCGACGAACAAAGGTGGTTAAATTGCCCTTTTTGTATACAGATACAGAGTTACTGTTGTATTCATCTAATATTTACAGCCTGTGAGACCGCTTTAACCTGTCACTCAAATTTCCAAGTTTGGCTCTGGTTTTAACTGCTTTGACCAGTAACGTTTAGCAGGGAAGTGTAACGGAGTATTTACTCTCCCTTTTCATTCTAGCCTGGGTTCTCACCTGCACCTTCTTGCTAAACCACTCTACGCCCTACTCTCCAGCCCTTGTGCATCAGCTGAGCAGCACAGGTGATTGAAGATTGTAGTAAACATTTCATTTGAAACAGAATGGAAATCTGTCAGATGTGACCAGAACAGTGTTCTCCCTCATGTGTGGGGCACAGTGACAGAAGGAAGAAGTGGGCTGGAAAAGGAACTGAATTTCAGCATTAGCAGCTAGAGAGAGGCTGGAGCTCCCTGGGCAGGAGGCTTTTCGGCCACAGTCAGAGGCCGCAAAGGCTGTGGAGCAAGGCTTCATGCTGCCCCCAGCAGCACAGCCAAACAGTCACAGACAGCCTTCTCAGCAGCGTTTTTTAAACATGCTTCGACCTAAATCACCTTGAAACGAAGAGTCCATGGCTGACTTTCTAAAGATGTAAACAGAGTTCTGGATCCGTGTGAGAGCTTGTAACCTTAGTGATTTTAAGTCATCTGAGGGCATAATATCTGTTTTAAGTATAAAAGTCCCAAGTCCCTAATATTTTAGTGTAAAGAATCCAAGTCAGTTTATCCAGCTGAAGGAGTTCATCGCAGTGAGCCTTCAGGTTTTGCTGCAGCCTGGGCTATGCCTGCTTTTTTTCTTGTGTTTCCTTGATTACAGTGGATCATCCTGGCAAATGGCTTCTTGACTTCATTAATTTGTTTTGGTCCTTGGATGTGACCAGCATCTAGGAAAATTAAAGGCCCCTTGAGATGAAGACAAGTAAAATCTTTCTTTTCCTATCATGAGTCCAACAGTTTGTACCTTCAATCAAGGGCTTGTCTCTACCTAGTTTCTCTATTTTCTCCTGTATTTTCCAGTGGCAATATGTCTGGCTCACCTGGAAAGAGAGCCTTCTGCTGAAGAAAGGGTATACATGATGGAAAGGCATCTGGTGGAGAAGGAGGGAATCTGGACACAAGAGGTGGCTAGGGAGAGGGTTGAGAGACTTACAGGAGAAGAAATGGACCTGGTTGCAAAAGAAGGTTGGAGAGATGCCTGTAAGATCTGAGCTTTGGACATAACCTTCAGTGGGACAACCTAAGCACGAGGGCTACAGACAGAAAGACAAGGAATGTGTCACAGTTGAGGGACTAGAACAAGGACTTAGGAGAGCAGAAGAAATAAGCATGAAGACAGAAATCAGCTTGTGAGGCAAATGCCCAGGGGAAAGTGTATGGAGTTTCTCTAGAGGGAAAGTCGAAGAAGCAGCAACAGGCAATATCATTTGTTTCTGCCCCTGCAATTTAAGAGCAATTCAAATCTGTAAACTTCTCAGTTATTACTGTCTGCCCCACTGCTTCTTCACAAGGCTGCAGGCTCGTGGAGTCACTCTAGCAGCTCACTCCTGGCCACTCTTATTCCAAAGGGTCCTGGAACTCCTCCCTGTCACATGGCCTGAAGTGTGTGCCCACCAGCGGCCAAAACCCAGACCTGTCCCATTTCTTCTTTCTCCTTCTCTGTGATTTTGGTGTATGTTGCAAATGTGGCTTTAGTTACACAGCGGGAAAGACTTGGAGGCTTTGCGGGCCTTGCTGCTTTCTGCAATGAGCTGTGTGGACTGCCTCCCTCAGCAGGCTCTCCCATGGCAAGACAACTGTTGTGATTCTGCATTTTTGAGAAATAGTTCTTTGAGATGTGAGCTGCTGAAATGTGCTGTTTGGGTGTACAGCTGTGATAGCACTAGGGCAATTTCATGTTTAACCGTGTCTCCTAATTTTGATAGTGTACAGTAACTCCACCTTGGTTCTAAACATATTTCCTCCAGTCACTCTTCTGGGGCTGTTTTTCTGCAAGACAATGTAGTGTGCCCTCAGTTTTAATTGGAACTTGAAAATTTTTGGTGAGGAAGTTCTCCAAACTGTAATGACCAAAAGCTTTGGAAAATGTTTTATGTATATCACACTTAACTACTTGCACCCAAATACCATATGTAAGTTACTCAGAATGGATGAACAAAGTGCATTCTGTTTTATTTCAAGAACAGCAACAGTTTTGAAGAAAAGGATGTTTAGTGACGTATTCTGTACAAAAAACGAGCAGAAGCTCTCGGTGTCTGACACAGATGTTCACAGAACAGCGTCTAACTATCCTCACATGCTGATTTTATAGATCCAGGCTTTAAAAGGCAGCTTTCTTCCCCCAAAGCCCCACCCACATCATAAATCAACAAGTAGATCAATAAATAAAGTGACAAAATGTCTCCATTGCTGATACACAGTAGATGCCAGTTTCTCTTCCTGTTCTGTTTGACAGATCCCCATGAATGGCACAGAGTGGGTGGCCCATACGTTCATAATCACCTTGATTTCCAGAGCTGCCTCTGTTATTAAGCTGCATCACTGATCATATCTGGACTACAGAAACCCATTTTGCTGATGAAACCACAGAGGATTTCAGTAAAAGTTGAATAATATTCTTTCAGTGTTGAATAACTGTGCGGACCTGGCAGCGCTTGCAGCATAGGCATATGGAAAGCACATGAACAACATATTGTCGTCTGAATCTATTGTTTTAGTTTGTTTCCAGCAGTTTCAGTCCAGAAAAATCCATTGCTAATAAATGACTTGTGATGGTTTGTTAGGGGAGAAAGATGTTATAGTAGAGGAACATTCTCCCCTCCTCTCCCCTCCACCAGTCTTTTGGGATAATATTAAAGAAATTTCAAATAAATGCTGTACACAAACAACTTTTTTTTTTAATTATAAGCAAGTCTGGAGGAAAGAAAGAAAACTGCATAGTATAATAAGAATGAGTCAAAGTCTGTCAGAAGAGATAATGCCCTTCATTAGATTGACTTGGAAAAAACAGACAATGTTACAGACACTTATGCCCTTCTTCATCTTCTAATCTAATAAAAGCTGTTGCCTCTCCTGACAAACCTGGCCTGCTTTTATTTTTGTATCATCAATACAACCATTCGTATCATGAGTTCATATGCTTGTGGACAACAGGCACAGATACTCATTTGCTTTTGGTGTTGTTTTTGGTGTTTCTAAAGATACATTCAGCCATCTCTCATTTTTTTTATATCCTTCAATGTCACAGGCTTCAAATTAAAAATGAAAATCAATGTATTTTCAAATTTTTTTTCAATTTTTAGACTTTTGGATATTCTCCAGAGTAGATGCAGACCTTTGCTTAACATCAGCAGCAGGTTTGGTTTTCTTAGCTGCCTCTTAATGACTCTATGGAGACAGCCTCTGGCTTTCCCAGGCGCCATGTAATTCTTGCAGTGGTCATATTCTTAATCCCATTTAAATGTGAAGTAATTTACTACTTTTCTCTGAAAGCAGGGCCACCCAGCACTGTCTGACATGGTAAGGGTGCTCACAAACACAGCAAGAAGGTGAGAACTGCTTATTCAGTGCACCTTGACACTCATCAGTCACTGCAGACATTCAGCTGGTGCACCCATGCCTGTGCTGAAGGTGGCTGACCCCTGCTGTAAAGCTGGTCCTGTGCATGGGTTTGGCCTTCTGCTTTTTCATCATCAAGCGCCTTCTTATGAAACCTTCATGTCCCTTGTGGGATGTCTCGTCCTTCCCCAGGGAATCAGTGTGAGGAGCAGGTATGGCCTCTCACAGAAATCAGATGTGGCCCTCCTGGCCTGGGCACCATTGCCTGCCTCCCTGCTGCACCCAGGGCTGGCACCCACCCAGGGCATCCCTCCTCCTCTTCCTCACGAGGCTGCTCTTGGGTCCTGGTGCTCAGAACTGTGCTGCTGACCCTGGCCCTGAGCAATGCAAGGCTGGGCTGTGTAACTCGATGTAAGGCAACAGGCCAGCCCCTCTGGGGACGAGGTGTTGCCCCTAGCTCCGGCACTGATTAAGCTATTGTGGGTGGGCCTGGCCGGAGAGAGAGACAGGGCCTGTGTGCGCAAGACTGGAATTCAGTTTATTTCACCTTCAGCAGCTGCGCCGTGGCGATGTAATCGAGGAGGGAGGCAGAGTTCCTCCGGGCGCTGGTGGACCTGGGGCAAGCTGCTTCACCCACCGGCGGTGAAGGTCCTAATGGGTCCAGCAGCATCACCTGTAGCATTGGTGTAAGTAGGGACAGCTACACCTCAGCTTGGAGGTCAGGGTAACGCCTGGCTAAGCCCAAGCAGCCTCTGGGCCAGGTAGGTGCTTCTCCACTGCTGAATACACACGTGGGCACACGTGTTGCTGGGGGACTAGGCCTTTTAGCATTCACAGGAATAAAGTATGTGCGAAACATAAGTCATATCTCGCCAACACCTCCCCCCCCATGCATGATGTGAATGCTATGAGATTGTCAGGTCATTCGTAATGCTGTTTGTTTTTTGTTACCAAGCAGACACAGAATTGTTCATGTACACATCTTGCATATTCACAAATTATTTTCAGCTGTTATAAAGTAATAAACATTCTCATGCACCTGGTTGTAATGGTGCTGCAATTCTTATATATCACATTTGCCTTTCTCCCATCGTTTCATTTAAAAGTGCTATATTGATCTGTAAGGTTTTGGAAGTGTGACAATTATTTTACTCTGATAGAAGAAAGCAAGCAGATGTTGCTGTGTAGAATTCTCACTGATCAAATATGTCTATCTCAGAGATAACAGTATAAAAGAAATGGGCTGCTGATCTTTGGAATTTAGCTCTCTGCTGCTACTGCTGTAATCATTCCTTTGATTTGAAAATAAGCTGGAGGGACCATATAATTCTTTCATTTTTGTGGCACCATTCACATTCCTGGCACTCTGTAAGTCGTAAAACTCATACCCATTCTCAAAGGTTGTCACAGCACAGAATGTATGAGTGGAGAAAGCATGTTAAAGTAAAACTCTGACAAGAATAAAGACAGAAGACAAGTAAGGCAGTTTCCCCTGTGTACAAAAGTGAGACGACAGTACGGCAGCTCCCTGCTATCTTCTTGCTTGAAGCGCGCAGCACTTGTGCTGCTGTCTGCCAAGGAAAAGCTTCTTCCCTTCCAGACCACACATTGAGCAGAGTAACCACGGCAGCACTTATCAAATCCAGAGTTCAAAATAACTCGAGCTGCAGCTGCAGATCTGGTGCAAGTGCACAGGGAAGCTGCTGTAGCTGCCACTACTCTCCACGCAAAGGTGTTAGGGAGCATCCCACATAACAGGGAATTACAGGTGGGTTTCTCTGAGGTATCCACTCTGCTAGTAGACCCCAGAGCTTCAAACGCCAGAGGAAGGAAACATATTTGTGGCATTTTCAAATATTCACTGTGGTGCTACTCTAAATATACCTCCAATTTGCCAAAAAAAAGAGAGTGCCAGTGGACCTGCTCAGTCAAGACAAGACTCCGCGTGGTGCTTCACCAAGGAAATGACAGATAAATGCCATTTGTCCCCGAGGTGTGTTTCTAGCTGCCCTCCCCCCCACAACTGGCTTCGTGGTGTGCTGACATCAATTTGTAGTTGTGGGAGTTCAATACCACATATGGAGCAATTGTTGCCTTTCAAGATGCAGCTTTTTTCTTTTGAGACCATTAGGCTTTCCTATCAAATCCAAACACTGGAAAAAATGGGGAGAATAAATCCTACAATCATGCAATTTGGAAAGCGTGAAGCTTTACGATATTAAGATACATTGAAAAGGGTCTTCACTTTTTTAGGCTCACTCATGTCCTCTGCTTTGACCTTGGCTTATGCTAATTAACATGACGTTTCCTTGAGTCAGGGGAAAAAACCAGAGTGAAACAAAAAGGACACATGATCAGGAAAATGTCTTTGTTGTTGGGGAAGAAGGACAGCACTAAGAAAAGTATGTCCCATTGGAACATGGTACTTCAGAATATTTTTATGCTTGTAGAAGCATAAAAGTCTTTTAGTCTCCATTTAGATATATTTTGAAAGTATAATAAAAAATGACTCTTTAGTTTCTCATCAGGTAGTGTCCCGGGTGGGTCCTGACACAGAACAGCATTTTAGAAATGTCGTTTAAAATCTAATGTGAGAGGAAACATAATTCTTCAGGTTTACATGTATGGGTTGTAAAGACCGTGAATGATGGTCTGGCAGCAAGGTCCTGGCAAGGAGGATTACAGTGGATTTTAATAAGACTTTGGAATGTAATGAGGGTACTTTTGATGTGTATATATTTTGGTATCTGCTTCTCCTTCCATGTGTGCCAGGGCTAATGCTACAGCATTAGGAATACCGAATGAGTGCTACTATGCACATGACACTGCGCTGTTTTTACTGCTGGATTGCCCCCTGGGGACAAGGCACTGAACAAAGCCCTGCCACACAGTATAACCTCCTCGCAGCAAAGGGATGAGTCAAGAGAATGCACACTTGCACCCAGAGTATATTTCATAGCATGTTTTGGTAGCCCAAGTCCTCTCACCTTTTTGCATTTGGTGAAGGATCCTTTACTTCTGGATTGCTGAGTGCCATGCAGGACAAGCTCCCAGGTGACACGGTGGTGAAAGCGTTAGTTGTCCCTTGTGTCCCCCCGTTGTAATGACACTGTGGTGAAGAGAAACTTGAAGCTTTTCTTGACAGCAAAAGTCCCAGCCAACAGGGAGGGGATTCCTGATAATGTACCTGTTAGCTAGTGGAGACACCCTGGTTGCCACCAGCAGCTTCCCTAAAAAACATCACAACTTTAATAATAATTATGCTGGAAACTCTTAATCTTTTTGGGTGGGATTGATTCATGATGATGGGCTTGCACTGCTAAACTCAGGTTATGCCTTTTGTTTTTTCCGGTAGGTGAAAGATGAGAATGCTTCTTAGAACAGAGCTTAATCTGTGGAGAATCAGGGAACTCAGCTCACCCACTTCATAAAAAACCTTGAAGGAAACTTTCCTTGTTAAAATTCCTCTTGTTAAAAAGCTGTGAAGTCATAAAATTTTACCGAACAATGGTTCTCCATACAAAAAGGCTCTTCAGTCAATAGTTCCTCTCTAAGCGGTTCCAAATCACCCTGGCTTCAATAAGCTCAGATCCTCAAACAATCAGTGCAGGAAACTGTGTGACTTCTATAGGTTTAGCAGCTGTTCAATGTGCTCTGTTGTGGGTCTCTCTATCTGTGTGCAATTTTGTCATGTTTTTCACAGACTTCCATTATTGTGTCCATCAGACAGGACACAGAAGAGATAAATTTTTAAAATAGTTTGGGGTGGGGAGGCATTGCCTGTACCTTCTTTTTTTTTCATTGGGATGTAGACAGGAGTCCCACTTATGAAGGCTGTAAGTGGTTTTGCAGTAGGGTGGCAATTTAAAAGAGGACTATCTGAGCTTCCTGAAGCAGACAAGTGGCTTACAGTCCCACGTGATGATTAATGTCAGTATTATTTATTTATCTGATAAACACCATGACAAATTAAAAATATGTAACCCAAGATTTTCTGTAGAAGTTGAAGCTCCTGTGTTTGTTTCAACACAAAAGAGAAAGAGTATAAACGCTTATAGTCTTAATCCTGTTCTCATTTATCTGAGGGTCAGTAAAGTAGAAATACAGTGGAGCTAAAATGTATTTCCATTTCATGCAGTCTAAGCTAATCAGTTGCCTTGCATTGTGAGATTGAAAGGGCATGCGCAGTGGACTTGGTACCACATGTTCCTGTCGTCTCTTGCTGAGAATGCAATCAAAGGTTCATTGGCATGCTGCTGTGCATGCATTCATTGCTACTGTTGTGCTGTGGCAGGATGTGTTCCTGAGAACAAATTTCAGATTTCACTAAAAAACTGCTCCTTCCTATAGTCCACCTGTAGGGTCAGCTGGGTTTTCAATCACAGGCGAACTGGGAAGTTGGAAAAGAGCTGTTTAAGAGAATGGACAAGGCATTTTGTTTAACTCCAAAACGCAGAGTTTCATTCAGAGATTTTTATCTCCTGTAAAATAAATCTGGATCAATTTCTAAGCAGAACTTCACTTCAAAATGCCTAAGCAAACATCAAATTTTGATTTAAAAGGACTTCTGCTTTTCTCTGTGTGGCTAAAACTACTTGATCAGTTCTATGCAAATTCCAGCTTACTTGTTACAAAGTGACTATCAGCAGAAAATAACTTCACTGAAAACGTGGTTCATCTCCTCTCTATAACTGCACTTATTTCTAGGTTTATTTAGATTTAATAGATTTTAAGGCCATGGGAGACTCTTATTATCATTTATTTTGACCTTCTATGTAACTGGGGCAAATCAATTCACTGGAAAAATTCCTGCATCACTTACAATACTCTGGTCCCCTATTTGGAGAGTTTTCATAAGTGTAGGAATTGCTCTGAGAATTTTAGTGAAGTTAATGATGTCCAGTCACTGCCAAAACTTGCAGTCCAGAATGGTATTATCAGTAAGTGCGGCAGGTGTCTTAGCAGAAAACAGCTTCTTTCTCTCCTGGCAGATGGCGGGGGTGAATGGACTGTATCCCTGACAGCAAGAGCCTGAATTTGATAATGCTGTGTAACCATAATAGAGACAGTGGCAATACTGCACTGTGGTAACCTCAGATGGTTCAGATTTAGTGTAACCAAATTTCAGATTACCCAGATATCAGACATAATCTTTGGTTCTAAAACTCACGAGGTATTTGAATTAATCTGAAATCATGACTCTTGAATTGTCCCAGAGATAATTGGACAATTGGAATTTATTTGCATTCCACACGGATTTCAGCAGACTTTCCACCACATTAAGGTCTTCAGAATGAAAGCTGACAGGTCATTTTTACAATCATATAGTCACATGCTTGAGTGGCAGTTTGTTTATTAATATGATGTTGCTTCATTTTGTTCTAAATATTTTAGGATTAAGGCATTAAGGATATTCTTATTACGTTGGAGGGCTGTTAATCATCTATGTCTGTATCTACTGTACTGTTTTTCAGTCAGATTTTCCATTCTATCTCCAAAATAAGTCATCTGGTTTAGATGCTTTGGGCTGCATGCTATCTCACAAATTCAGAGAAGACAAAACACTGTCTACAGAAGTCCACTGGTAGAGCTGCACGAAGAAGCATGCAGAGATATTTCGGAGACAAACGCTTGTTCCCAAAACATACTTTTCATAAACCTCTGTCACCCCTGGCTGATGTGGGCAGAAGGTAATTGTTTACTGAAGTGCAAACAAACTTTCAGTGTTGGTTGCTCACCTCTTTCCTCCTTCAGGACAGATGTTGATAAAGGGTTCATACTCTTGCCACAACTGGAATGTGTGCCATTGGCAGTACTAACTTAGAAGTTTGTTATTCCCTTGAGGCTTGTGAACAAACAGGATTCTTACTGCTTCTCATGTGATCACTTTGAAATGGGCCAAAATTTGCCAGTTAAAACCTGTTCCTAAAGGCAATATTTCAGATTCAGTTGTTACTTGTGGGATAATACAGGTGTCTTCTCCCTCAGGTAGACTGTAGTAGAAATGTCTGTTTGAAAATCTGGACTAGCCTCTCCTTCTCCCTTCCCCAGGGACAGTCTGATGTCAAAATTTGATAATCAAAATTATACCAGAGAATGACTGTGCTATGGTTTATTAATGAAACATAGGAGCTTGCATTTACTGTAGTTCAAACATCTGACCATTTACACTGTCTACATGGTGCAATGTTCAGAGCAAAGGTTTTCAGAGACCCACAGCAGGGTAGCAATGTCTATAAATGCCTTTTTTTTTTGAGAAAGCATTCAGCAATAGCTCGGTGTTTCAGTGATGCAGTGTGAGACTCAGTATCAGTATCCGTGCACGGCAAACAGCAAGTGAAGAAGCACAAACTCATGACTCAAAATGCTCTTTTAGTAGAAGTTTCATCTCTCAGTACATAGGGCTATACACTGCATGCAAGGTGGGATGCAGGGCTGCACCTCTCAGGCAGACACTTCAGTTACGCACATGATCAACACGGAGACTACAGAATAGGAAAGTCGATTGATGATAAAACCAGGCAGCAGTTGTCGACTCCAGGATAGTTAACAATCTCGGAAATGGTGTGCAGTGACATGGGCAAGAGAGATTGTGCCTGATGATAAATCTCAGTTTCGATAAAAAAGGCAAATTGTCCACATGGAATGTAAGAATGCTGTTTATTTCCAGACCTCTTCTGGAGGAGCCAGATGCAAAAAATAGTAGAGTGATGCTTTTTTATAATTTCCATTCAGCCAACATACTTCTGTAAACGTGTGGTTTATCTGGGTGTGTATGTAGGCATTTGCAGAACTTTCTGAAATTTATAGTGGGCTCGTCCGTAGAAATGTCAGAGTAGCTGTGTCTTCTTGACGCCTTGGCTCCTAGTGAAGAGGGGACTCCTCACAGCAGCTGGGGAAGGTTCATATGGATTCATCTCCTTCTGCTTGATACAGTGAAACAGTAGAAGTGAACTGCTGTCGTACAGGCAGCAATGAAGTAGATAGGTATGCCTGTGCGGTTTCATATGGGCAGAGTGCGGAGAATCAACTCTCTCTGTCCCTAGTTCTGGAGCTAAGCTTTTTCATTCATTCAAATAGTTCAATTTATTCCATTTAAAGTTGTGATTCTCATGTGTAAAGAAGTGGATGCGCAACAGCACGTGCACATAGACGTGTAGAAATCTGGCCTTCCTTGCCCCAAAATGCATCATTCTCCATAGTTTAGGATGCACCTGCTAAACTGTGAGCATTACACAAATATTCTGTGAAGCTTGCTGCAGGTGTATCAAGTATTTACTAGTTTGCTGCGGTGTTTTGTGGGAAAAGCAAGGAGAGAAGTGCCCTTCTCAAAGAAGGCTGGTGAGCGCTGTTCTGATGCCACTTTCAGAACTTGCTTTCACCGGTCCCCTAAAATCATGGGGCGCAAGCTCTTCTCAAAACTGCCGAAGAATGTGCGCTTTGAGAATGAGCTTTTGATTGTCTACCTCTCACAAAAATACGGAACAGAAGGGAATGTCTGCACATGGTTTTATATAATGCCAAGTATGAGCCGGAAAGAGTGCATTAGTAGACTCTGCCTAGGACAGTAAAGTCCAGACCCAGAAAGCTATCTAGGTGCCCTGTGGGCATAAAACAGCTAACTGCTGCTATTGATCTCAACCTTTGAGTTGAGGATGGAAAGAGCACGATGTTAGCAAACAGGCAGAAATATTTTGAGGAAGGATGTGCACCACAGAAAGGTGTTTCAGTTAAAAGGGAATAGTAAAAAAGAATCATACTTATGTGACCCACTGTCTGAGATTTTTCTGTTGAAGTTTATTTAGATAATTCATTTTCAGGTGCATATGAATATTCACTGACACTTTTATTAGTCAGTGAAGAGAAAAGGGAATTTCTGGGGAATGGCTCTTCTCGTCCCATAGCAGGTGTCTAGATAGGTCAAAAAATTCCTCCCCATTGACTGCAGATGAAGTCCAGTCTAATAGTTCATCTCAACTAATGTCTAGATGCAGCAGTATTAAATGAGAAGTACTCGTTAATTAGATAATAAATGTTGATGTCTAAATTTGAGGCACCCGAACATAGACGGAATTAATTTCGTTCCCTGTGACTGAGGAAATGAGTCTCCCAAATGCTGCTGAAACTGAATTGCTGTTGATACTTCATTAACAGTACCCAAATAGTTAAAAATCCCTCTAACAGAGCTGCTGAGTTGGTGTTTAGAAGACCTAGGACGAAAGTTCTTGATTCCCTGGTCCTTTTTCAAAGTTATATCAGGCCTGTGACAGGACGCAGAGGAAATGGCTTGCTCTATCACAAGCTTTTTGCACCCTTAGGGTTCAGGACAATATTTTGGAGTGGGTGTGGAAGATCCATCAGGCATCCCTTACAAGAAACCACTCTGACTGCTCCATCACAAACACAGCATCTGAAGCACCTCTTCTGGTCACAGCTGGCAGAAGGAGAAAATCAGGTAGGAAAGTCCAAAGCCGTTTAGGGCTTTGTAGGTCAAAGTCAACACCTTCGCTTCAGTCTGGAAAAGCAGCAGGCGAGCAGCAGAAATCGCAGAGCACTGGTGTCACATGTCGCCATGCTGAGGAGCTGTCAGCAGAAATCCAGCTCAATGCTTGCTGGAAAAACAACAGATAGCAAAAGGTTTGTTTTGCTTCATTTCAGCTGAGTTCTGAGGTTACCAGCCTTTACAGAATGACAACGACAATGTACATTTTTATAGTCCAGCAGAGTTCAGAGCCTTGGTGAAAAAGCAAAGCACTGCTTGGTCAGCTCCACACAGGCACAACAGTTCAAGGGTTCGTGTTTATTCCCCTCTTGGTTAAGCTGTTTTCCCAAGAACATCTTTGTTACTTTTTTTCCATAAAACAAAAGGTCAGGTTTGATGTTGCTCCTAGAAATGTTCTTGTTGTTCTGTTTGTTTATATAACCCCCTTCTCCCTCCATCTGATGGAGAATGAGCTCTGCAGCTTAATGCCAGCTGCACACAGGATGGTGAGAAGAATGACAGCCCCCAATAGGGGCCCGGGGGAGGGGGACACAGGGGGGTGAAGGAAATAAAGGGAAAATAAGCAGAGCTTTGCCTCTGGCCATTTGCAAACAGCTTGTGAGATCCTCACATCACACACATTGCTGGGTAGTCTGTGACGTTTCTGAACACACAAGCTGTCATTTCACAAGGAGTCAGCACCACTAAACCCTTTCAGGCGAGGTGGGTGGGCGCTTTAGAAGACATACTGTCTCGTCCCATTCAGGAACTGCCCTCTGTCACTGCTCTCCTGGCATGCTGGATGTTTGTTGTTTAAGTAAATAAACTGGCCGGTGTCTCAGGCTAGCTGTGAATGCTGTGTCCTCCCACCACCACCCTTTCCCGGCCACTCCAGGGAACAGAGGAGGCGGAAAAAAAATCCAAGAGCAACAACAAGATGAAAAAGTTCACAGAGAGCCCTGATGCCACCCACTAAGTCCCAACCTAAAATAATCAGTGACCAAATGGTGTGATTAGAGGCCGCAACATCCTGTCAGCACTCGGCCTTCCGATGGGAAGTCCACGGTGGAGGTGATTTCAAAACCATCTTTCCTGTGTCTTTCAGAAAGAAAATTCTCGGGAACGGCCATCACAGCATACTTCAGATATCCTTGTTTCTTCCAAATGAAACTTTCATGTTTCAAGTCAGTGGTCACCTTCACCAAAACTGAAGGAATATTTTTGAAACCCTGTTGTCTGCCTGCCTCCTTCCTAGGCTAGGGGATTTGGTGTAGAAGGGAGATGCCAGATCATGAATCTGCACCTGTTTTGTCAAGGGTGTACAAGCAAAACTGCAAACCAGTTTAATTTGTGTTTTACTGCATCCCCACTGCCTCATTTTCCTGTCTCAATGTTAAGCTACATCAGGGAAAACAGATGTCTGCTACAACAGAGATTCTCTTTAGAGTTAATAGGACCTTGTCATATTGGCTGGCACAACATACAGTTATTCATGTACTTCTGTTGGTAAATCCATGGGTTTTCACATCACCCAGATGTGGACACCTCATTAACTAAACCAGCTGGCTAGACACCCTTAACCCCATATGTAGTCAGTGAGAAAATATCAGGCCAAATCATAATAATTCCAGTAACTCCTCTTTGAAACCACAATTTGTGTGATTTTCTCCTTCTCTCCCTCTCTCCTCCCTTCCACCTTTCCGCTGCCTATACTTGGAGCCTGGGAAAACTAGCTGGATCTACAAAATGCCAGTGATATAATAAATTACTTTTTTGCACATTAATCTTTACGCTTATCTGCTACCTGAGAACAGAGTTTCTCACTGAAACACTGCTTCTGGCAAAATCCCTTATCTATTCATTGCACAGACAAAGTTAATTAAGGAAAAAATACTGAAAGGTGACAGGTCACAAGGGTTTGCTCTGTTGGTTCTGCTTCCCTCCGTAGATGTGTTCACCTGTTTTGGGACTGGACTGATTAATCTCACCTCAGTAGGAGGTAGGGAATAGATGAACTCGGTGCCTAGCAAAGCTGCCTTCCAGAAGTGCTTGATTCAGTGAAGATGTCAAAAATCGGTGAAGATGTCATAAATCACGTGTTAGCCACAGTGAGCTGTGATGATGGTTCATTGATTTCCCCAGTCTCTCAATATAGTCATAGATAAACCATCTGAAAAAGACACTTCTCACAGTTATCAGCACCTCTCGATTAGACAAGCAGGGCAACAAGGCTAAGCCCACAGGCTGAGAGGCCTCAGCCCCTGGACTTTGTCAAGAGAGGCAGTGGTGAGCACAAACAGGTTACTGCAAATCTCCTTGCTCAACCCCAGGCTGGTGCAAATCACACTGTCTGTCATCGTACCACTTGTACCTCCTGTTCCCAGAAGGACTAAGATTCAAAACTTAGAAGCAGACTCTTATATCTGTTTCTCCTGAATTCAGCAGTGTTTGCCACCATATGAACTCCATCAGTTTGCATCGGAAACTCATACAAAATGCAAAAAAACCCCAGATCCCCAAAACGCAACCCTTAGGAGTAAAACCCATTTCTGGCCTTCCATTCAACTTATTTACTTTCCCACAATCCTCCACAGGGGGTCTTGTCACCACGGAGGTGCTTTTCACTTCTACAGATACACTGTATAAAAGAAAACCAGTTTAATGTTAAATTTAGGACGCGCTGTAGATAAGCACAGAAAGTGACGAGTCACGAGTGCTTGATAGCAGCATCTTTAGCAGTTCATGGGGGCCTTTTTTGAACTTCTCAAGATCCTAACCATATTTCATTATGAAACCAAAGCACATCCTGCATTTGCCAAAAATTCCAGTAAATTTTAGGAAAGCTTTGAAATCACAGGGAAGAAGGTTCTGTAGTTCTCAGGGGGAAATCAGGTGGTTTAATAACATCACATTTCTCCTTCCTCCTTCTCTTCAAAACAAGCAAAGTTTAATATTTCAGTTACATTCACTTTGGCTGAAACAAAAAATCAAAGCAAAAAGAGACTTAAAAAAGTTTCATTTAATACAGAACTTCAAAACCCTACTAAAAGGCACAAAGAAGATCTTAGATCTCAGATTCTGACATGCAGAAAAAATCCTCAGGTGGTAGGTTAAGCCACTACTGGCATAATTAAAGGAGTCCAAATAACTGAAAGCATACCAAATAACATGACCCAAAGCACTTCAAAGACTTTTGGAATCATACTGGCTATGGGAGCCAGACTTCCACATCTGTGATTACAAGTAACTGGATTCAACATCCCTCCTGATGCAAAGGGCAACAAGTTTGTTTGGTTTCAAGGCAGCCACTATCCTTCATTTTAAGAAATCATCCGTGTATGTCATGAACGAAACTCCGAATGTCCAGTGTCTTTAGCAAGACACCACACATACATAGATGTGTCTGTAAAATGTCGAGCAAAAGGTCATTTCAGATCAAGCATGTCACATTTTGGAGCCATTTTTTATTCTGTGTTTTGTACTAAGCTTCAGCTGAGAGTCTGCCTGGGAATGGCAGGGTACAGCTTGTCACTCATCCACTCATTCCTCAGCCCCTTCAGAGTGGGGCCATACTGCTGTTCCCAGTGGCCTTGTCCTTACTGTGGAAATGGCGAGTGCTTCTGGTCCCCATCCTTGGCCAAGTTCCTGTCTTGATGGCACTAGAGACTTCCTCTCCTGATCAAGCATGGAAACATCTCTTCCCTTCTCCGCCTGATTTGAAGACTCAGCAGGAGGCAGAAGTCCTGGTCCATAGCATCTTTCTTTAGTGATAGGCATGATCGTGGCTCTGGAACCAGCCTTTCTAGCCTGCTGTGTGAGCCCTGACTTTGGCTGTGAGCGCTTCAGAGCGGTAGAAGTCCCATGACTCACTATATCATCCTTCTCACAGCCAAACCAGATGCAAATGGCGTTATAAACACAGCAGTGCTAGCCGTCTCATCGCCTATCCAAATGCCGTCTTCCTCCCTACTTGAGCAACATATTTCTTTTCCTTTACCAGTTTTTCAGTAAACATTGGGCTCTCTTATCAGGTTCAGCTCTACTTTGGAGAATGACTTTTAAATGGAAATGTGCTTATTGTGTGTCTTACAGATACTCCTTGGCCTTGCAAGCACAGACTGGTAGCAGAGGACTAGATAGAAAGTCTGTTCTGTGTGTGTATCGCTGAACTAACTTCATATAGACCGATTTAGAAACACGGAGCCTGTTCAGTGCTGTGTTCATACAGACACTTTATGGGGCAGAGCTGCAACTGAAGGCTGTAGTGATGATGTTGAATACTAATGAGATAACATGTAATTTAAATCCAGCTGAAATTTGGAGCTGTTATTCATAGGAATCGTACATTTTAATTCAGCTAAACCCTAAGTTTTACTGACAATGTAACTATCCTATCTTACTCTTTGTACAATTTCTGGTGACAAAGCAAAGCTAAAGTATGGTTACTATGAGAACTATAATAATATTCTGGACTGTGAATTGTCTTTTTGTGATTTGCACCACGCATGTAGAGAAGGCTGGAGTGTTAAGTAACTGTGCTTAAATTCTCACACGCATCCACAAAAGGCATGTCTATCCTCTTTCCCTCCTATCCCTGAAAAAAAGTTTTATAGAAAAACAAACCAGCACAGAAAGTATGCCTGTGAATCTATTTCAATTTAATTAACACTATGCTAGTTACAAATGCAAACAGGTTCCCAAGCAGCCAGTTTGGCTGCCCCTCTGCTTTGTGGATTCAAGTTTGACTCCTTGCTTTGTTCTAGCAGAACAAAGAGAGCAAAGAACAATGTGACCCTGACCCTTCTTTACCCCTTCACTCACAAATGATCCCTTTTAATATTCAGACGAGCTGTGACATGAAGAGGTCCCATGAGAACAAACACCTGCCATTTCTCCGGACAGCGTTTTAACCACACATCGCCTATCTACTTTTTAAACAACTTTTAAATTCCTGTGGCTGTGTTGTAAAGAAGATGGCAACGCTCGCGTTCTCAGGACATAGTCTGTATTTCAATGCAGAAGCACACAATGCAGCGTCGCTTCCCATTGTACCACACAAACACAGTCCACCTGCAACCTCCAAGCCATTTTCTTGCTCGGAGGACCAACGAGATAGCCTTGGAGCCACAGACAGACTAATATCGCAGCTGCAAACTCTCCTGCAAACATGTGTGTGTACATGCGTTTGGAATGAGATAGGCATCTGCAGGCTCTCCATGCATGTCTCCCGCTTCGGAGTAAGTCCAGACACAACAGAGGTGGAGGGTGTTAGGAAGGTGCAGGAACTGCCTGGACTGAAGGTGCCTTTTCACTCCTTACATAGTGCATGTGCATTAACGATCACACCAGGGTTGTCGCTGGGGCTGATCACGGTGAGAGTTGTGGCAGTGGTGCTGCAGATGCACGTGGGCAGTGCTGGGGGCTGATCCCTGTGTCCTCTGCACAGACTGTGGCAGTACAGCTCCTGTCTCTGCTCCGGCAGCACTGAGAGCTGGGCTCTGACCAAGTTGGCAGCTGGCATGAGCCTGATGGGATTTGTTGTCCGGTGATAAGAGGATGCTCTTCCTCCCCCATAGCCCTAGTCCTTGCCTGCCTAGTTGTATAGAGTAAAGGAGACTTCTACTTGGTTTGCTTCAGAAAAGCTCAGTACTAGGCAGAGAAGCCTGGTAAGTCCCAGATATCTCACAGAACTGTGTTATTCCTAACTGATACTTGCCCAGCCATTCTTAAAACCCTAAAGTGTCAGGAATTCCCACCCCTCTCAATGATCCGTGCCGGTGCTTCACCAGCCCTACTACCAGAAATGCACTCTTAAAATCAGGTATGAATCTCTCTTGCTAGGATTTGTACCCAGTTGCAGGCTGCCTGTCATGGACATTGAGAATAGATTATTTAGAAGAAAGATGGCATGCTGGATGGAAACCTTGCCCTGCTAAACTCTGCAGCACTGTGTCTGCTGTGGAACTGTTGCATCCAGTGATCACCAAGGTCTTTTTTCACCACTCTGGAGTTCAGAGTAAAAGTTGAGTTTATATTCAGACTTTCTTCCAAAAAAGGAGTTGTGCTATTATATCTTTTACTGACAGCAGGCATGCAAAACAGGGTCAAAGACAAAGGGAAGAACAGAAAGCCTAAATCAGACAACAGTGGGCTTTGTTCTTGGTGTAGTCTGAACAAGATGGTTTCCTCCACAGTTCTCGCCCATCTGACAGAAAGCAACAGTCCAGGCTGAGCATGGCAGGTCAACAGAGGCATGAGGACTACTGTTTGCACTGGGAATCAATGAAAGCTAGGCACTGACGTATCCCTGAGACTTGTCAGATGGTCTCGGCTCTGGATTTTGACTAACAGTTGCAGGAACACTCCCAGTCCTTGCTGGGGGCCAGCAGCAAAAAAACAAACCACAGTGCTTATGTCAAAACAGTTTTTGATGCCTTGTATTCCACCAAAGGATCAGGCTACAAGAAACATAGGTCAGCTCCTCAAAAAAATTCAAGAGTTTAATTCCCACAGGAATCAGTCATGTAATTGAAATCAATGGGAGTTTGGTATGAAGCACTTCAGAGTAGCTGAGCACCAGCTAATATTCTTCCCAGCCACAATCTGTGAGAGGGTTTTCACTTTGTTTTCCTACTTGAAACAATGAATTTTTGACATTTTTCCCATTGCCTTGGTTCCCAGCAAGAGACGCAGGCTTTTCCAGGTTAGGTAATGTGACAACCAAACATTTATCACATTGCATAAGTTGAGTCCGAGCTTTTCAAGTAAACGAATACATTTTCAGAATATGTAGACACAGCCGACTGCTCGCACTCACATCAGAAATGGGCTCTTGCCCACGATCTGACACTGAAAAAGACTGCTGTTCTCATTTAAGATGACAGCCTCATCTTTTTTCCCACCATGAACGAGCAAGCTCCTGGCATCCCAAGGACTGGCTGGGGCTGCGTAGCGGCATGAGCTGTCCAGCCGCGTCCAAGAGCAGAGGCGATCGAACATCCATCCAAGTGCCCTACCTGCGACCGCACAGGAAACGCATGGGTAGGGCTGTTTGGTCGGGGGTGGAAGTGACTGCTCTTGACCAACTCCCTCTCATGCAGGCATCCACAGCCAAATACTTTGTGATGTTTGATCTGTACGTTGCGTTTGGCACAGCCATATGTCTTCAGTGAGGGTGAGTGCCCCATTGGCAAGCGGATTCCTGCAGAGAACGGTCACATTTACAAATCAAAATGTGTCATTTGTCTGTACTTGCTGCTCCAGGCAGGTTTTCCCTATGGAACGCATTCTCTAGAGTATTTGCTGCAAGTCATTACAAACGCCCCACCAACCGTTAATGCATTCAAAAGAAAGGTAGCCGTTCTGTTAATCTTTACTCTCATTCTGTTTGTGCTTCATATTTTCTGCTTTCAGGGAAACTGGAAACCACCCAGAAGAATGCTTATTCTTCATCCAAGTTCCCTGAGCCTCAGTACAGACACCAGTAACATTAAAGAATTTTAAAGCTGTGCCTTATGTTAATGTTGCCATGTTCATAGGCCCATATCAATGCGAATTAGTGGAACCCCTTTCTCCATTTGGCAGACAGCTGTAAGGAGGAAAAATGGGTGGCACTGGTGGTTGTGTCTTCAAGAGCTGAGCTTCTGAGACAGAAGATGTGTCCATTTCCAACTATGCAGAGATGTGCAAAAACACAATGCACAAAAACACAGCTCTCTATCTGGCTTCTGACATGTTGCTTGACCTCTGAATCTCACAAAGTACGCAGCTAAAATAGCTCTATGAGAGCCTAAGTTAGAATTAGGGGTGTCTGCTTCTCATTTTTACTCCCTCAAAAAAGGTTTGGATTAAGACTTTTTCTGAGCTTTGAACAGAGGTTGAGATGTGATTGTCTTCCTCTCTTTGAAGGGAGATGGTGGTCTGAGCATTAAAAGGCAGGCATGAAGTAGCTTGGGTCTGAAAAGACACCACAGATACTCCTGGCCCGTGTTTTCAGATGTCCACTAAAATATGGCTGAGTGACATTTGATGTTCCTGGGGATAACAGATCCTGGGTGGCGGCAAAAGCAATATATACATTCCATCAAAAATCTAAAACACGTAAACAGACAGACAGAAATTGTCAGAGGCATGTGAGAAACTTGTAAATTAACAACAAATGCAGGGAGAGGAAGTCCAGAACAAATACACTGATGTTTTTCACAACCATGGAGGAGTTTAATCCACTGGTTTAAAAAACATATGGTACACTAAACTTTAGATGGGTAACAGGCGGAGAGATACTTGGCAGCGGCCCATGGAAATATAAACACAAGACATTTGTTTCATTGTGTTTCTTTTTCTTTAAATATTTACTTTCTGTATTTCTCCAGGATACAGTTTTTCATCCCATATGCATAACAAGCTACCTTTCCAAAAGCAGACTTGGGAGGCATCACACTTAGGGTCACTGGTTTGGGTCCAATGGCTCTTCATTGGGATTTAGCCTATTTCCTGAAGGAAAAATAGCCATATCTGATGTCCCTCCCCCACTCCCAGTCCCTCATGCCCCACCACTGTGTTTGATTGCCTTTTTGGCAAAAACTGTCAAGAAGAAGGGTTTCAAATGTGTTTGGAAAACAGCAGATGCTTGCTCCTCCCCTTTTGCATGGGCTGGAGCATCTAGAAAACAGGTATGCTTAAACTCCATGGTTGTGTGGAGTAGGAAAGTAGATGTGTGTCATTTTCTCAATTCCCTGTGATACTGCCCCTTCGGCCTTGGGGGCAGCTTGGATGGTGTTCTACACTGTGAAACTGCATGGCATGGAACCAAACCGAGAAACTGGAAAAGATGTCTTCACTTATATATTCATTTCCAGTGTTGGCACACACTGTAATTTGTAAGACCCACACTGTGTATTGTCAGTGCCATGCAGGAAGACTGGACTGATGTCTGCATGTTTGCAGGGTTGTCATTCATGGTTCTGGATATGTCACGAAGCATGGGATTTGGCAGCCAGGTGAGTGAACCATAAGAGATGGCAGTGCTACCTAGAAGATCAGCAATCCACACAAGGTCCTCCTTTGTAGTCTTAAGCCTCCATAGCTTCTGTTACCCCTTTGCTTTCCTGAAATGCTTCATGCTGGGAGGAATTCACCACTTGGTGTCTGAGGGCCACCCCTAACTTTGGCTCCACACAGTAATCTCACGCAGCCATAGGAGCATTTAGATTTAGGATATTCTACACCGAGAGATGTTGCCATGAGTCAAAATTCCAGCAAGAACAAGGCAGAACTAAGGCAAGAGACAGAATTAAGGGCAGACAAGGGGAAAGTATTTTGCTGTGCTTCCTGTGTGTTTATGTGAACAATATAGGTCTTCATTTTCTCTCTACCCTAAGAAAGTGCCCTGTGACTGCACTGATGTACTTAAGTTTACCCCAGCAGCGAGACTCCTTGTATGGCTTCTGAAGGAGGTAGTTTTGACAGACCAACAGACCAGAAGCGTTTGGGAGGGGAGGCTGAGAAGGGCTGTGGATAGGCTGTTTCTTGTCAAAATGTACCCGTTTTATGGTCCTTGCATTTTCTTTGAGTTTGATCTGTGCTATAACCAGAAAAACAGTTGAACATCATGAGACAGATCTGAGTCAGGTTTAGACCAGGTAGTTCTGATAGTGCTGATAGTGTAACATTACCTGAATCATGTTCAGCAGTGCCAAATTGTACCAGCAGAAAACGGCAGCTGCCCCAGAAAAGGACCAGGTCCTTGCCTGCATTTCCATAGCCTTCCATAGAGTAATACAAATGTGTCTCTGAAGATTCTGGACGTGCCTGCAAAAGCATCAAATTCGAGATACGCTCTGAATGTCTGTGGAAAGAATGGACAATTTAATGACATTTCTAAAGACTCCTTAATGTAACAGAGACGTAAATCTGGGGCAAGAGTAGATGTCGGGAATGGTGAGAAGAAGAACATTCATTTTGTCTGTCAAATTATTCCCTACATATTGACAAATCTTCTTTGATTAGCACATTCTTCCACAGGGCTAGCTGACATTTTTCAGTGCAACAAAAGCTTCCTTTGTATACATATTTTCTTTTGTTTTTTACTTTTAGGGAGGTTCAAACAACACTTAACAAATGTAGATATTTCTCAGTTAGTTGAGCAATAAAACACTGCTTGTGCCAAGACTGGAAAATAAGTGAATGAGAAATAAACACAGGAGAAGTACATTTGTTAATATTTATTCCAGCATTCATCATCCATCTCACATCTTGCAGCGGGGAAAAAATTAGTTAAAAGAAAGGACTACAGAACGTATTTAACTCCACAGGGGGGATTTTTTCTTCTCTGTTCCTCATTTCATCTGCATCTCATAAAAGTTGCAAGATAATCTAGTCCTTTCTTCTATTAAGTTTATGGACAATTGCAGAAGGCATAACAGAAGTGGTTCAGCTGTCGGAAAGTTAACACTGTAGTATTCAGAGACAGACAGAAGAAGCAGGCGGAAGAGTTCCCCAGCAGTGCCTGTGAACACTCATTTACCAGCATTTCAATAACTCAATTTTTTTGACTCATCCTCCTTTTGGATCCTTTCTTCATTTGTGAAGCATGTCTTCCATCACAAAAAAGGTCTGTGGCAGGAAGAACAAAATGACATTGTAACATTTTGCTTTTAAAATTGTGTTTTTGAGATAATAAAATACTCTGACATCAAATGAAAAAAATTTAATACAAAAAGGAAAAAGGAAAAGTAAGTATGTCTCTATTATTTATATGTAGAGATTATCTTGCTTCTCACCGGGATACCTACCCTGTTGCAAATTTTAGGCATGCTGTAAAAATATGTCTTATCATAGCCTGAACTTTTGTGTCTACATTTTTACCAGTAAGATCCTCAAACTTTGATAGATTTAATAACATATTATAAAATTTTATTTTAATAAGAAATATTTTTAAAATATTGTTTTGAAATTTTTGAATAGAATGAGAAGATTTAACCAAAACTGTCCAAATGAATTCTCCAAAGGTCCACTCTTTCACTGGTAATACACATGACAATTTTGTCATAGGATCTGATCCTAGTACCATTTGTATGTGTAACATATTTCCAGTAAAACTGCAAAGGAGAATGGCTGGTGTAGGGCAATTTCAAGTTTAGGTCTTAAATACTTTTTCCTTGAGATTCAGAGTAACTTTACCTAGTGGCAGCAGGAAGCAGCATGCTGGCTCTGTTTCCCCCAGACCACTTGCCCATTGTATGTGATGTTCAGAGGAGATATGTGTGAAGATGAGGTCAGGCTTCCAAAGACATTAGGAGCCATGAGATCTCACATGTTTGGGATCTCAGCAGGGTCTGGGCAAAACTGCTACTTGATCCAGACACGTTTCAGAGTCTACCACTTAGAATCATAGAATCCTTAGGGTTGGAAAAGACCTCTAATCAACCGTCAACTCAACATCACAATTCCTGCTAAAATCAGAGACATGGTAAACTGCCTGCTTTTTGCCAGCCCTCCCTGGTGAGATGTCATGCCACTGCAATCTCTAGCAGGCAGGATCTGCTGCCACCCCACAGGGACACACACCCCAACAATATGGTGGGGCACACTGAACGTGCAGCGGAATACGTGACTCTTTCTTCTCTCACAATTACGTCTTCAGAGCAGGGCCAAGGCATTTTAGTTGCTGATGTGGGTTATTGGGTGACCACCCAAATTCACAGCCTGATCATTTGCTGAAACACTCGTTCATAATAGACAAACCACTTATTCTGTAGCTCTTGTCGAAGAAATATAAAGAACTTAGGCACTTGGGCGTCTAGGCCCACCATGCATTTCCATACTGCTGAATAACGATTTTGTTCCTTTTATTATACAGTTCTCCCAGAAATGACTCCAGATCAATAACCTGGTAAGACACTCAGTATGAAACCATGCCAGAGAAAAAAAATTCAAATATGGGTTAAAATTTGGCTGTCTCTTGGGAAGGACACTAAATAAATAATTCTAAATTCTCTTTTCTTAAAAAAAGTGTAAACTCTACTCGAGCTTATTTTGAGCTTCATGATGAGTACACGTTAAAACATCTCTGCAGGACTAATTAAATCATTATTTATACATCTGTGGAAGTTGGAACTGTAATCCAAACCAAAACTCAGCTATATTTTGTCTGCAAATGATGCAACTTTTAGCATAAATGAAATGCTATTTTTTTCTTTGATTGTTGCTGAGATGTATTTGGACCATATGTAGGGAGCCTACTGCATCCTAAATATAGACCCTATAGACAGTGAAAAGAAGAATTGAAGAATGTGCCAATAGGCACGAGAAGACTAATCACTGTCAGAAGGACTAGGAACAACAGAAAAAGTTTACAGAACCAGCCTCATCTACTTTTTCCCATAATAAATTGAGTCAGTCTCCCAGGCTGCCATCCACTTCTTCCATCACCCTCCATGGGAAATTGTCTCTGGGAAAAGGATTTTTCTTAAACCGAGTTATAAAAGCTATCAAGAAAATAATTTCACTCTTAGCCATCATTGACAGACAGTTGCTTTTCTAGCGGCTGCTCATGCATTTGTAGATGCAGTTTGCACGCTGGTGTCGCCAAACCATCTGCATTCTGATACGGGCAGCTTGTGAATGTCAAGCTAATTAGCCAAAGCTAATGTCTGGTTTCCTGTAGAGAGCTTTTGTGGAGTAATTACCTTCCTCGAGGTCAAACTGCTGTAATTACAGGTCTTTAACTAATCGAGATAAACAGCCTTTGAATTCTTGCAGTGAGTCAGCCAATCACTCTAATGGACTTTTATCTTAACCTACAACAATGTAGCCTATTATGACAGGTGATAGCAATGCTTTTTATTTGTGTGGGATCTAAACAATAACAGCTTTCACTAAGGCCATATAAGTTATTAACATCTATTAAACTCTCTGCCTAGGCTTAAGAGAAAAGTCATTCTTACATGCTTTTCAGGGTAGATATTTGTATTTAAATAAACCAGCAAGCAGGTATTCTCACAGAAGTAGATGACACACGAGTAAGAGCAAGAAGAAACTATTCTCACCCTAATTTCTCCCTCTTTGCTTGGTTTTATTCCTTTCTTTTAATAGTAACACTGAATTGTTCTTTGAAACTTAGTATTGAGGCCATTTTACAATAACCACATTCCAAACAGCCTGTTTGCTCTGCTTGTGTGTTTTCCTTCCTCTGTATCCCCTTTGCTCCTCACACTTCTCCTTGAGGCTCAGATATTCTAGGCTACTAAGGGAATGCTGGTAAATGTTTCTTTGCCTAACTTCATTATTTCTAAGGTTGATTCTCCATAGGATTTCCTCTTCAGAAACTGTTATTTGACTTACCCCCTTTCTGCCTGCACTTGGATGAATAAATACTCTAGTATAACATCACCTTTCATTAAAAAAAAAAACAAACCACAAAAAATAACAAAAAACGATGCTACTTCCGGTACAGTGAGGGTCTGCCCTAAAGAAGAAAATTAAACAGAGCGTGAAAGGAAATTAACAAAGGCTTGACCCCCATCATCTTCAGAAGGCTTCAGCTCACCTTCAGAGTGCGTAACAAGTTTAGCTAACATATTTCCTTTATTTAAGTAATCACCATACTACTACATTACTAGAATCACATGTAAGCTTAGTTTGGATTCCTGCCACAAATCAAAATCAATATTTGAGAACAATCTTCAGAGAAATCCAATCTATTAGCCAACTGCCCAACAAGGAAGAAAAGAATATCCATAGTGCTGCCCCCACTTAACTGGCTTTTTAGATCTAATCAATTGAATTTGCACATTTCTTGGTTTTTTTTGTGGGGGGGACGACTGGGTGCTCTGGAATTGGTATTTTTTGCAAATAAACTATAAGTGTCACATAATTAAAGCTTTACTGTAAATTAACAAATGCTTAAAATATGAGCATGATAAACTCTAGCATGGTATCTCCTGACCAAACCATATTTAGTGTCAGAAAAGAGTATGTGATACACGCGGAACTAGTTTAGCAGAAATTTGTTAGTCACGTATGTAAAGCGACAACAAACAGTTCTTCAGTGTTATTAATTTTACACACATGACACTCAGTGTGAATCTTCTCTTATTGCTTTTTGTAACCCCTGTCTCACACTGGGTCCATATGTAATAACGCAGTGCTAACACTGTGCCACCTCCCTGACATAATGGCACCAGTAAGGATTAGTAAGGGATAAATGAGCTCTTACTAATCAAGTACCTACAGATTTACAACTCTTATTCCAAACTCAGAACAAAAATCTGTCATTTCATCTCCAGGTTTGTACATATACATATTTGTATCTATTTTATAAAAATGTGTGTGTATGTATATTTTTTCATTCAACCTTTGCCGCAGGAGTATCTGTTCATGAAGACCTATGGAAAGGCTGCAGAGTCTAGTCCAAAGACCTCAACCAATACAAAAGTTACTATTTGCCATGCTAGCATCAAATCCTTCCCTACAAAAAGGCTCAGTGAGGTCGAGAGGCATATGAAGCAATTCCAGAAGATGTCATTGCAGTGCTGAGTTATTTTGAATGGGATATTACCTGACTGACTGCAGTCAGATAAAGCCTAGAATGCAGACATCTGCCTATGAGCCAGTCACTCCAGAGTCTTTTCATAGGCAGTAGCTATCAAGTCAATGTACAATGTGGAGTAGGGAATAATTTATTCCATTTTCAAGTAGGTTCTGAAAGAGTCTGGTATTTCCCGCAGAGGGTTGATTTCTCTCCATTATCTATAAAGGGACCTTAGAGACAACACTGTCAACGTGTATGGGGACAGAGGTGGTGGAAGAGAGTAATTCCATCCCTTTACCAGCCCTGCTCCCCCCCCTCCCCCCCCGTATTTGCAACATCAAAGCATCCTTTGTGATTGCTTTTCGTAGCTCCCACGTTCAAAGAGATACTGGGAACTTTTCTGCATTTACCCTTTGGCAGTCCTTCTCCATTGCAGTACTCTGGCAGAGTAATGCAGCCTCATGCTGGGGACATATTATATCCACATCACTTTAAAGCTCCCTAAAGTTGCCAGCACAGGCTCTGCGCCTCTCTAAACGTGCATTGTTCTACAGCAGCCGTCTTGTTCCAGCCTTTCACAAGCTATGTAATGTGGTGACTCTTCTGCTGTCTTTCCCCTTCCCACCCTGTATATGCTTTCAATCACTGACAATATATTCAAAACAAAAGTACTCGAGAAATTAAAACCAGAATGAGATCCTCAAGGCCAGGAGTCAGAACCCAGTTGTAAATGAAACATCTAGTTGCCTTTATACCATTAAAGTAGTATAATGGTAAATAAGCGTTCTCGTTTAAAGGGTGGTTCATGTGCCAGGGTAGACCAGAGGCACATGCACAATGATCCAATTTGAGTGGGCTGTAAAGTGCTAAAATGTTCCAGTCTTAGACACGTGCAGGAGCTTGGGCCCCTGCGACAAGTTAGTTGGGACTTTTAAAGAGGCAGGGATCCCAGGCAGCTGACGAAGCAGAGGAAACAATACCACAGCATCCACGCTAACAAGAAATGGGCTTGATTGCCAAGATCTGCCAAGAGCAAGATTTTTGCACATGACAAATCTGACTCATCCATGGCACAAAATTTCTCTTGTCCTTCAGTGACAGGGGATGAAGCACTGACCATGGTTACTGCAATTGTAAAAACAAAATTAATTCCAGCATTTTCCAGTATAAAGGCAAATTCCCAGAGTATTTCATCTGGAAGCAGCCACAAAGCTCATACAGTAACTGAACACAGTCTTTGATTTCTACCCATCTGCCTGCTGGCAAAACCAAGAGTCCTGCCAAATGTATAGACCCACAAATATCACACAGTATTTGGGGTTTCTTCTTTTAATCCGCCTATGCCAATTCCAGAGAAAACCTATGAGTCTATTGTTCTCCAGAGAACCCTGGGAAAACACAGAAAAAGTGTATTTCCAAGTAGATCTGTGAGCTGGGTGGGTAACTCTCAACCAACTTCCTGTTATTAATATGAGGAGGGCAAGTTTTAATAGTTACAGTAACATGTTAGCAGAGGCATGAACTGGAATTGATTCTTTACATCTGCTCTGGTTTTTCCTAGGTCACTGGGAACCTAACACCTTCTCTCTTCCTCACTTCACACTTTCCAGTCTCCCAGAGGTATAGGGACACTTTTCCCACCTCTGGAAATTTCAGTGGAAGGTGTTGTATGTGCAAAGTGTTAATTATAAAAGAAAAAAGATGGTGATTCACTTTATGGAAGCAGAAGGAAGTGCTTTTGTTTGACATTGAAACAGGTGTCCAGGCAGTGCATTTGTAGGCTGATACACACTTTCGGTCATAGTTCACAGTAGAAGAAAACAATAGAAATACCCATCTCTCTAACTTACAGACATAAAAATTGAGAGTTCATTTTAGAAGGTGTGCACAGTTATTTGACTTTTCTATATAGATAGTGTGTTTTAAATTGTCAAATTGAGTCACATTTGCATTTAGCTTTTTAATGTATCAAATACTTGTCTTACATCAACAATGAACATAACGCTGCTTCTCTTCAAGTTTGCGACTCTTTTAAACCCATTTGAAGTTAGTTTTTTTTTTCTCAGTGAAAAGACAGCTGTATCACAAGCCTCTTCCTGCTGATAAGCTAGTCCTTGAAGATGTTTTTAAGTAAACTGCATATTTTCCTGGATACAAGACTAGAATTCTACTTTGACTATATGGTTTGGGTTTGGGGGGTTGGCTTTTTTTTTTTTTTTAAGCCACAGAGTAAGAACATACATTTGCAGTTTTGGGTGTGAAGCAGATATTTGCTGGCAGAAGTAGTAAATGACTAACTTCTTGCTCAGTGCCTAGCAAACTGTACACTTCTCAGAGCATTTCTTGAATATCCTTAAGCTCTGAGACAATTTGCTTTGCTCAAAGGTAGTGAGTTGCCTGAAAATTGTACTCGTTATCTTCCTGGAGCCAGTACTTATTTGGGGAGCTAACACTTAATTTGTGTATAGTCACACCTGCCAGAATGACCCTCTGAAACTCATACCACCCCAGAACAGAGTGTGTTTGAAAGCCTTCCAGAGTTTGGCCAAGGACCCCATCAATCATAGGAATGACAGTGTGTTTGGATAAGAGAGCTGACAGGCTTGCTCGCCCCTTCTGGTGTTCCCTTCCCTTCTCTCATTTAAGCCAAAGTCCTTGAAAATGCACCAGCTGTTGCTGGGGAGAGGGACCTGAAGAGAATTTTCCAACTGTTGTTTTGAGAACGGGCTAGAGACTTAAAAGGCACCTTCACTAACGAAACACACGGGACATAGCCCTGTTTCTCTGATAATCAAAGAAAAGGAAAAAATGCCAGCTATTGAGAATACTGCAATTAAAAACAAAAGCTGAAACAATAGCTTTGGGCAAATGTGACGTTGTCACTGAACATCCTGCTTTCCAAGCAAGCCACGTGGAGTGGGCCCCAAATCAGAGATGACGCTGAGCGAAGGGTGCTGCTGCTGCAGCTGGGACAGTCCTCATCTGTCTCCAGTGGGCAGGCTGGAGCGAGGAGGGAGGGGAGGGAGAAGCAGTGTTGACATAGAGAGCCTACCATAGCATTTTCACAGTAGCTTGCCATAGGGAAGTGGAAGCCAGCTTCCAAGAAATATCTTGCTCTCTGGGTGGGCCAGCCCAGCACCACACATAACTTTATAGCGCGGGGCTGCAAAGTTCAAAGGAAGCTCTGGAAAAGGGGAGCTGTGGCTTGCAGTGCTGAGCCCAATCTGCTGCACCACACATGGCTAAAGTACACACTATCAGCAATGAAGGGAAGGACCTCCCTGAAGCACAAATGGCAGTGGGGGTACCCTTCTATAAATATCCTGAGAAATAGCAGAGTTTCCCTTTCCAGTTGCCTGAGTGACTCCACCTCCTCTGATAGCTTGCAAATGTTCCCTTGGTTTTAGTATTTACCGCCGTCGCGTGTGCTGTAGATCAAAAACAAGTGCATGGGAAAAGGCAGCTAAGCACAACAGGCAGGGGGCTGAATTCTATGCATTAGGAACTGTTTTGGGGTTGTGGTTATGTCCCTTCCCCTTTTTCCATCCTTCTCATCCCTTTCCTGTTTCAATTAGATTCTGATTTCCTATAGTCAGTCAGAGCAACTTAACGCCAACTAGAGCTCTCAGCTCCAAGGAATTAAAACCATACCCACAAAGTGGTAAAGGACAATTTCAGCCTGACCCTTTTTCTTCTGCTGCAGACAGCAGAGAAGAAGAATCCAGCAAAAGCCTCCAAGCCAACTTAATACCACCTGGAAACCTTGGTGGATTTTGAGCGATCTTTGTAGGTCTGCACATGCAATTCTGAGGTATGGGTTTGGATGATGATGATGACAGTCTATAGAAGAATTTGCCCTGATACCTTTCCACTAAACATTAGAAAATCAGGTTTAGACTTCAGAGAATTCTGTGAACTCAAATCTATTTAAAATGATGCAAAGCACCAATAAAGCATAACATATGAAACGGGTTCAACTAAATACATGCTTGGGCTCTTCAGAAAAAGGAACAGCAAGAGGTTCTCCCATAAAATAGCATCTTTGTTCCATAATGTAAAGAAAGGTAGGAAAATTCAATAGCTATATTGTATCTAAGGTATCAGATTCAAATCAGATGGCTCACATGTTACAAATTAGAAAAAAAAAGTTAAAAAAAAATCCCTTGTTGTTGTTCATGTGCATGGAAATGGTTCGGCTGATGCATAGAACTTACAAATAGTTATAGGAACTGATGTATGTTGTATGTGATACAGCATGAATATTGGCATTTCCTTACCAGTGCGACTACCCGAAACTTAACATGGAAGAATCGCTTCTAAAAGTACTGTTCAGGTCTTACACAATTCTAAGAACAGACACCTATCTGAGCAAAAAAAGGGAGCCACTTAGTACTGTAAGTGGCATTAGTCTCCTGTGATGTGGATTTAGAACTTGTAAAAGCCCTGTGATGGCTATAACAAAAGTTTGTATTTTGGGAAATGGCTGGCTACTTCCTACCATTCTAGGTCAGATTTAAATGAAGATATCGTAGACCACTGCAGGTCATGCAGCCCACCCAGTTAATTTTAAAAAGTTTGACGGATGGACTCAATTTGGAGTCACATTGGATTGCTGCAGGGGGAAGCAGGGAAGAGAACACACCTTCATGGAAAGCTCCCACAAAATGTAGCAGAGGCCTTTCTGAGTTCTCCTTTACTAGTTGGGATTATATGCTTGTTACAGAATAGGAAGATTCATGAGTCTTACAAAAGGATATTATCGTTTTCTATGTAACCATATCACATCGCTAGAGAGCCAAGGTGCTGCTCAGCACAACAGATCTGTTCCACTGTGGTGGATTAGGTGGAAGAGGTTGGTGGTTTCTCAGATCAGAAACTCCTCCACAGGTTTGGACCACATCTGAAATCTGAAAGGGCTGCTTATTCTGCCTGGGGCAGAAATGCAAGTAGAATTTCTGGAAGACAGTTTTACTTCTGAAATTATGGGGACAAGCAGTGGACAGCCACAAGGACAACTGTTAGCACGTGAGGTTTCCAGTATTAATAACTCACAAGAATTGTCCTCTCGTGCCTGCAGCCTGCCATGCAGATGTGAAGTCCTGCAAGACCAGAAAAGGTGATTTCAGGCTGACCTTGAATCTACCCCTGAATCCAAGTTCCACTTTTGCCTAAAATACCATCCTCAACCTACTCCAAGTCTGCCTGTTCAGGCCCCGTGTCTTCCACATGGTATGCATATGTGGTAGGCAGTTAGGCAGAAGCAGTGATAAAAATAGACCTGTTAAATATCCCTTTCATTTGGTACATCCTACTGAACAATCGCATGGACATATTAAAGTTACTATAGAAGTTGTTATATACTTGCACAATAAATACTACTTACACAAAGTATAAGTTAAAGACTCTTTATCATTACTCTTTAAGCTTTCTAACAAAGCCAAAGCCTTGTCTCATGCCCACAAACCTCCTTTCATATTTAGCAGAAGAAAATAATTGCAGATGCCAGAGATGTCTTCCTAGGAAAACAGTTCTCTTCAACTCTGTCTTTACCCTCAAGCTATAATACTTAGATGCACATTTACAAACTCTAGCCATTGCCGTACTTTATCTATGCCAGAATTATCTATGCTAATACTGTAATTTAATCAGGGTGATTTTTCAAATATATTCAGAACACAGGTTTGATCATATGAACACTAACTGCCCAAATATCTCTTCTACTTAGTTCACAACTATTTCAAGCTAATGCGTAAATTCATTATGGGACTTATATTCCTTTATCCATGTGATTCTCCTCATATTAGAGCACACCTTTACATACAAATTTCAACTCATATGTCCAAGGTGCAAATTATTTTTTGTCCATTATACAAATTTTCACAACTTTTAGGGAGGCTTCTCAAAACATAACCAGCTTCTGTGTATAAACTCAAAATATGTTTTGCTGAGTAGCTGAAATAGCAGCAAAAATATCTTTAAATATTCTAGAGTGCTTAAAATTATGAAACCTATTAGGCCTGTTGAACTTGATGGGATACTCTCAAAATCAGATTGAGTGTAAAGTTTTATTTGATAAGGAACTTGCTCTTCATACTTCAAATAATGTGCCTCCAAATCCTCCATGGTTTTGGCTGCATTTATACTTGTCAAATAAATTTGGCCAGGGTTATTTCTGGTGTATTTCTACTTGACCTGTGACCTTAAAAGAAATACTGGAAAGAAACTGAAATGGTATAATCATTTCCCCCTGCTTTTATATCACTTCAGTACTTAAAAAAGATAGAGTTGATAAAAACATTGAGGCCTTCTAAGGTTTCCTGCAGACATACTTTACAGTTTTGATCATGATGTATATTTCAGGTACAGTTACTCTTTCCCTCAGTGACTCTGATGTTATCTTCATCCTGTTGTGGACTCTTATCACTGGGGGATGAAATATCAGTTGATCTCCTTGCAAAAATTACATGCTCTTTCTTTCCATGGAGGGAACCTGGTTATGACTTATACCTGTGAACGACCTTCTAACATGGAAACCGTTATGCAATATGGAATTAAAAGATGTATCTTTTAAATCTTCAGTTAATGCTAATAAAAGAAAATAAATTAGATGTACCTGCTGCTGCAGTCAAGCCGCCATAGCTCTAACTTTATCATCTAGAAGGCATTTTTTGAGAAAGTCATTGTAGTAGGAAAAATCTAATTTCTCTTTGAACAAAAGTATAAATTTATAGAGAAGATGTTAACTGAGCCTCAAAATCTAGATGAAGAAGAAGAAGGATCAAGCTGCAGAAAACTTGTTTACATGGTATTCCAATATAGGTGTTCTGTCATGATGGTGCTGCTCTGACCTCAGCATGGATTTCACCATCAGGAGTGAAACTGGATTATATTCATTGGCCAGATGGGAAGAAACAAAAAAAAATGAGCTACACAAAGAACTTACTTTTAAAAAAACTCTTTTCACTTGCACAGTTTATGATATATTTAGAAAATCAGGAATAATTTTTCCTATTTCTACTTTGCCCATGAACCTCTTCTGTCTTTTTAAAAAATGTGTTATTTTTTTCGTACTCTGCCAAGAGCACTTCAGAACAGCAACAAACACCCCAGTTGAAGTACATTAACATTGGCACTTCACAATAGTACAGAAAGTGTAAAGGAGGATGCAGGTTTTATTCAGGGCAGGACACAGGAGTCACATGCGGAGTCCAGATACTTCTGGGATAAATACAGAGTGAACAGCACAAGTTAATTTTTGCCATTTTGGGCTCAGATCACCCCCTTTTGCGTGTATGCTACCACACACCTCTCCGTCCTTTTTCAGCTCTCGCCTCCTGCTTTCTGTTTGTCACATTGTTCACTGGATGACAGTGCTTTAACACCATTTTGTTCTATGAAAATGAGGAAAAATGTTACTAAGGGAAGCAGTGGACACTCCTTTGCTTCTTGTTGTCAAAGGAAGAAGTTCCTCGTTGTAGAGCATCTCCCTCTTTGCAGAACACGTCCAAGCACCAAGCTCAGCAAAGGAGCGACTCTGGGGAATTGCCTGGTCTGTCGTAGCCTGGAGACAGCACAGGGGCTTTAAGAGTCTCTCTGACTTCAAAAAATCTGGATTTATTAATGGAAAGAGGAATACTGCCTTTTTATCATGTTGGTTGGTGTAACAGCCCTTTCCATCTCTCATGTAGTGCCTTGGGATCATTGGGACATCCTTGGATGAGGAGTGCTAAACCAGTAGTAACTAGTCATGCTGTGATGATCATACAGATGCAGCCTCAGTAGCTGTTAATGTCTTCTGTGAAACCTCTTTTCGGTAGGGTGTTCATTTAAAATCACAGAATCACAGAATCACGGAATCACAGAATGTTTAGGGTTGGGAGGGACCTCTCAGGATCATCTAGTCCAACCCCCCTGCCGAAGCAGGGTCACCTACAGCAGGCTGCACAGGACCTTGTCCAGGTGGGTCTTGAATATCTCCAGAGAAGGAGACTCCACAGCCTCCCTGGGCAGTCTGTTCCAGTGCTCCGTCACCCTCA